>Ga0307515_10013333_pt1 | contig 15375 bp, 17 predicted proteins | sample 17_EM_MG_FD_194513 | JGI IMG/M metagenome (GOLD analysis project Ga0307515, IMG submission 194513) | Populus trichocarpa ectomycorrhiza microbial communities from riparian zone in the Pacific Northwest, United States - 17_EM | ecosystem: Host-associated > Plants > Roots > Unclassified | place... | reverse complement strand
AACCATACAGTCTCGTCACACCTGTCAACTCGGTGTTGGCGAGCAAAACCTCAGACGTCGAAGAACGCACATCTAATGAGTGAGGATATGAGTGATGTCCTGAGCTTCCACAGTGTGGATCACAGACCGTTTTTGTAAATCCAGGGTTCCAAGATGCTGTTCGGAAGTTGAGACAGGGTCACGGAGGTTAATGGGTCGACCGAAATAGACACCAACCTACGAATAACCATAGTAAGTACCACAGCGGCCAGTACCTATTCTTTATTCCCTTTAGTACAGGACGTGCCGTCACAGGGGAGCAGCGACCACACCAAGATGAACAACGCGAAAACTGAGGTACAGTTAAGATACCGAGGCTCAAAGCTTGGAGGCTCTGGGGAACGACGCACTCAACGAACCCCTTCCAGGCCAACCGTACCTGATCTGCGTTCGGGATATTAAACAAAGACCGTCACCCGAACGAAGGAAAGCTTACCTCATCTCCTAACGTGAGGAAGTAATCATAGATCCAGAGAGCATTGGCAGCAACGAGAACGCGCTGAGTCCTGTTCCGTCAGCTATGCACTTCAGCCGCACACCCTCAGCACATGCCTTATCTTGGGTTCTAGATGCAGGGGCGAATCAATCTGCTGACCAGGAAAAATGAAGGGGGAAAAGCACACAAAGTACTCCCAGCCAAAATAATCAGGTCGATCTCCTGAGAAGACGCCATGGTCTAGGGTTTAATAAAGGACCTTTCCTAGTTTCGTGGGAGGTGGAGGTTCAGTGATTGGTAAGGGGATGGGCTCATTGGTACTTATAGTAAGTAGCTTTCGCAGACGCCCTGCCCATTTTTTCCCCTTACGATTGAATGGCGCTTGCTCATGACCAACGTCGGGGATGCTTAGTGGTTTCTCGGTACGGGCCGAGAAGGGTGCCGTCTGCGGTTACCTCAACTCGGGGTAAGCTTATCAATTATGCTAACCGCCAGTCGATCATAAGGAAAAAAAAAAAGGAGGGATTGAGGGCCTTCGAAAACGGGTATAAATATAAAGTGGAAGGCCACGGGGGCAGGCCATGCAGTCCCTCCCCGGCGTTGATCCTTGGGAATCGAGGCCGCGGTTAGGCGATTGCGTATTTGAACAAGCTTGTTTCTCGGTCTGGTAGACTGGGAGGGTTTTACGCCTAACCAATAGAGTAAAACAGCCAATGACGATACCATGGCACTAACCTGTATTAACGTGATGTTCATAGCGTGGGGTAAGCTTCCAAATCTGAAAACATTGGGCGGCTGTAAGCCCCTCACGCCCAATATCGGAAAAACTGGCACCTGTCGTTATCCGCCACCGCCGGTCCTCAACCATCTCCTGCAATTCAAACCGACTTGTCGCGGGCCCTTCGTTATTCCGAAATGTCTGTGCGGACCCCTGAATCACTGCCATGTGGTATGCTGTCGTTCAAGGAGGCCGGAGACTTCCGATCGGCCTGCGACAGCGACTGGCGGTCAGCTGGACAAACTGAAAGCGCCGTGATACCCCACACCAGGCAGAAAATCAATGCAGAGTTGATGGAAGCGGCAAGGTGAGAAGATTTGCGGACACTGATCCGCATGGGCAGTGACGCCATGGGCATGTCCTGGAGGCGCTACGGATCGGTCAGCTTGTAACGGGCACCAAAAGAATATCGGCTGGACGGACACTTTCAAAGCTAGCGTGAATACAACCGTAATAGACACTCCAGAGTCCACGGTGAGTTCTACCGACGGTTTCACCATCTCGAACCGAAAGAGGATCTGTCACAAGTCCGCAGTGACAACAAGCCGAACGAGTTGTAACTCGCGGAACTTGTTGCCATGTTACACGGTTTTGGGGTTCGGCCCTTCCCGGTGACCCGAGCCGCCGTCCCTCCGGCCTATACCCTCCGCGGTGGTTTAACATAGGGAACACTCGACTTTTCGACCGACCAGGTGGACAACAAGCCATTTGGACCCCAAGTTCATAACGAGTTATTACCACTCCGGGCACTTATGTACGGGTACCAACATGGTTACAGAATACCATACGGTCAATGGGATAAGTTCTGGCCTGATGAAACCTCCGCCCAGCTAGGCACATCGGAGCAGAAGCAGTGGAACTCTCCCAAAGGGAAGGAAAAATCCGATTGTCAGCCTCTCGCTTGTAAATCCACACGCCTTTCGTAACATCTACCCGAAGGCAAACAAGCAAGTCATTAACCTCACGACGGAAGATTTGAGCGAAGATGAGGAGGATGATCAAGACGAGGACTCGCGGATCGTGTGGACAACTGATTGGGGAGTTCAACCTCACATGGCCCGCGGAGTTTGAAAAACTTGTCGCTGGATTGGTGTTCGGCCTTGGTCGGTGACCTGAGCTCCCGTTCAAACGCCCAGCGTCCGTTCGACGTTTCAACGTCAACAGTCATGCAATACGACGGCACATAGGTATTCGCCACTCTGACTTGCTCGTGTCCCCGTCAAACATTTCCCACAACGAAACTCAAAAAAAAAAAAAACGATGGAATACTTCCACCGAGCACTTGCTCGCTCTGCCGTGAGTGCCACAGGAGGGGAACTCCGAATTTTAGGTCATCATCACCAATGCCACATCTTCGACGAGCCACCAAGGGACGCTTCGTTGATATCGAGTCTGCGCCAGCGACGAAGTGGCGACCCGGACCGGGAACATGAAAATCTTCACCACAATATCGAGTCTCCCCCTCCACGGAGAATTACCGTTCCCAGGCCTGTGGTTCCATAAACACACCCTCGGACGCATTACGGCCCCTCACCGCCATCGCTTTCCTCTTCCCGACGAATAGACGCTTTTTTATGTCCCGCTCGCGATGTCCCCTTACACCCGTTACCTCGCCCTGCTGCCGGCCTCTCTCCGCTCTGCTCACGCTCTGGCGACTATATATGATGTGACGACACACAGTCACATTGGTTTCCCCGTCCAAAGACGTGCACTATCAACTCAGCCTGCACCTCACAATGGTTCAAGGCTACAAGGGCGTGCATGCCAAACAACCTGGTATGGGGGGTCAGGTATCCGATTCTCATGTGGCACACGTTGAAAAGGAAACCTTCTGGGTTGTTAAAAAATCGTACGCAGTTGCCTCACTGTCCTTTCTGCCAACCTACTCGATGTTCTGCATTTCAGCGATTCATTGGAAATCGTCTCTCCCACCTGTCTACAAAAGTTATTAACGTCAAACGGAAATAGCGTCCGGGATCCCGAGTACCTCCTCAAGTTCTTGGTAGCATGGGGGAAACGGGTTGTGTCTTTGACTTCGGTGACCTACTGGTGATGTTTCGCTATCTCTGGGGTGGCCGAAAGACTTGGGCTAGGCGCAATGGGTACCGGTCTACCGTGCCGGACCACACATTTATTCATTGAAGTGTACTTAGTTAGCCTCGTGAGCGTGCCTATCGAGGGCCAGGAAATATCCCTGGAGACTCGAGAGCATCCTTGGGTATGTGTAACGTGGATCCATTCGGGGAAGTGAGTCTCCGCCACGACGATAAGACGATTTTTCGGCCGCGAGGCAAATGCGAGGACCTTGAGGTACACACCCCTTATGGCGAGGCGAACGTAGGAGAGCTTAATTCCCGCGAACCCTCGTTTTCGAGAGGTGCATTATGCAGGATCATTCCGAACTCGAGATTTGCTCCAGAATATTAAGAGCGAGGTCCTATAATGCGGGCAGGTGGTGTTCTCCAGTGAAAACAACCCAATGGAGGTCCCACACTGAGGAGTGGTAGACCCTTAATGCAGGAAGTCCCATGAAAAGGTTCGAGGGAGGGTTCTGTCAATGGGGCTCGTGGGCTCGGAGCCGGAATGCACAGGCGTCCGACCGCTGAAAGTGGGCACAAGAAAGTCTGTACGAACCCCAAGGTCCGGAGTTGCGAAAAAAAGTGCAGACCGTGGTAGAGAAAGAGATCTATTTGAACAGGGCCACAAAGAACTGAGGCCCAGGACGGTCGTCTTCCAGCGAGCATTGGGCGCTAGGCTGGCGCATTGAATGTCTGCAAGTGACGATGCAAACCTTGACAAACATCTCGCATGAGAAACTTGGATTCTTCCTCTCCCCTTTCGAACCAGGGTACTTCCATCCATCCTCGCGATAGACAATTACGATGAGCGACGGGGAGAATCCGAAACCGGTCAACGTCGACCCTCGGTGGTGCGTTTTAGAGTTACATACGTGATACAAGGACCAACTAAGCTCGTCCGGACAGCATCCAAGAGGCCCTGCGGATGTACTTCCAACCTATCAAGAACGATGACCCCCAGCTCGATTTCTACACCATGTACAAACGAGAGACGGTGGAATACGATACCGAATACATGCAGAAACACAACGAGGACCTCAATACCACCTTGATTTTCGTGCGTGTCTGGATACCGTTGGTTTCTATACGTGTTGACCACGATTTCAGGCCGGTCTGTTCTCCGCGGTCAGCTCCGCCTTCGTCATCGACGTCCAGTCCAAGCTCCAGCCAGACCCTGGTGAACGGTCGGAAGCCTACCTCCGAGCGATCCTCCTCAGCCTCAACTGATCAATTTCTCCGGACGAGAATCCCGCCGCTCCTCCGACGTGGAGTGGTCCACCCCAAGAGATCATCACAACCTCTAATCTCCTGTACGCAAGCCTGCTGATGTCGTTGTTGGCCGCATTCGTCGCGATGCTGGGTAAACAATGGTTGAACAGGTATCTCCGACACACCGGTGGATCGACGATTGAGCGCTGTGGTGACCGCCAGCGAAAGTTCGACGGCCTCAAGAGATGGCCGTTCCGGTTGTTCATCGAGGGTCTCCCCGTCATGCTCCAGATTGCCTTGTTTCTCCTCACCTGCGGCCTGTCGCGATACATGTGGTCGGTTAACACGTCCGTCGCGCGCGTCGTCATCTCCCTCACCGTTCTCGGCTTCCTCTTCTACATCGGGATTGTGGCTGCCGGAGCGTCCTCGTATGAGTGTCCATTCCAAACACCAGTGTCGATAGCTCTCCGGCACCTCAGAGACAGCGAGACAGTCCGGAAATGGCTGTCTAGGCTGTCTCTAACCAACATCATACCCTTCTTCTACACCGCTCGTCAGAACACCCCGAGGTTACTGGCAAGCCTGTCTCTGCCCAACACTACCTCTTTCATCTACGCCACTTGGATGGATGCCCAGCAAGGACTTGTCTCCGCATCCCGTCGTGCTCACGACATCACGCGACAGCCACTATCCTGGGAGTTCTCAGTATCCGGCATCCTGTCTGGTATTCGTCGTACAGCTAGGAAGATCGGACACCGAATCATCATTCTACTTCTCCAGATGGATCGAGCGTTTGGGAACGCGAAGCAGAGACTGGCCCAAGAAATCCGAATGTTCAAGCGTGCGGGGCTTCTCCCAACCTCCACCAGGGATGCGTACCACGTATCTCATAATATTCCAGGGCTACGATTACGTGTATGGAACCTGGAAGGCATTCGAAGACAGAACGCGGAAAGTGCGAGTTGTGTCTGCTGGGTCCTCCGAAACATCACTGACCCCGAAGCTATCGACTCTGCCATACGTCTCGCGGGGACCATTCGATGGTTTGACGGTGATCCCGACCACAACCCACCGTTCGACGTGATTGTTTCCACCTTCGAGACGTGTTTCGATTCGACCAAACAACTGTACCCTGGGATGAGGGACCGGGCATACTTCTCAGCGCAGGCTATTCTCCAAATCAACATGAGGGCAAGGATTCGATCTCAAGACCATGCTTCCAAGTACCCCATTCCTGCCGTTTCTGCCGTTTCTGCCAGCTCACCCCAACATAACGACCCTGACCTTCTCCATCTCATTCACATGTTCGAGCGTAATCTGGATGCCTCCAGACCCGTCCTCCTCTTTCCGCACGGTGCCAAAAACACTCGGATTCACTCTCTGTGGCTATCAGACTTGTTTGTGGATTTGACCCGCACGGGCACAAACCCGATCCTGGAATCCCACTGGTTCTACATCACTATCGCCGGGGCCAATCACCAAGCCATGATCGCCAACATCCTCCTTACGTGGTGTATGTTTCTGGGTGGGCACGTTGAAGAAGAAACCACCTGGGCTGTTGATAAATCGTACGGGGCAATCTCATCCTTCCTTCCAGCCTGCCTAATATTATGCACATCAGCGATTCATTGGAAATCATCCTCTCCCATTTATCGGCGAGAGTGATGGACGCCATTGCCAACGGAGATTGTGTTCAATATCTCAAGTACCTCCTCGATTTTTTGGCAGCATGGAAGGAACGGCCTGCATACCTAACTCCGATGGCTTACCGGTGGTGTTCCGCTTTCTCTGAGATGGCCACAGGAACCGGGCAGAACGGGACATATATCAGACGACCAAACTCCCCATATTCCTTCACGGCATCCAGTGACAGCGGTGACAGGGGGCCCGAGATACAGTTCACCGAAGTTGGACCTGGCTGCGATCGAACTCATTGTGTCCGCGGACTCCGAAGGAACCTGAACCCCTACGAGTACGTGGATCTTCCCATCAGGGCGCTCGAGATTGGATTCCGCCAGCCCGGCCCTTACCAGTCAGCTATTCATCACACATCACATCACAATTGGATGTTCGGGGTTGCATTCTCGAGTAATGATGACGAAATCATTGCGGATGCCATGTGCGCGTGGATCGCGGATAGTGACCACACACCGGCTGGCTCGTTTGTGCACTATTTCGCCGAGCGCGTGGAGAATACTAGACCCTTTCCCCCAAGGTTACGGGAGGCGTGCATCCATGCTATTTGTCACATCCGGTGCAGTGAGCTCACCGTGTCGGCGCTGGAGACTGTCCGCTTGTTGAACCGTCTCGAAGCTGATGTGGACGATACTGCTGCATATGGTCCGATCAGATCATTTAACTGGGTGCGTCTATTGGTATGGGTGATACGTTCTCCGTCGGGATTCGAGAGTCTGTCCTCTCATAATTGGTGTTTACTAGGCAAGTTAACGCCACACACATCATTCCCCGAACGTTTTGCATTACGTGACGTGGAGGTCATGAGATTGCTCGAGGAAGCTGAGGACTGGGAGAAGTTAGAGGTTTGGATGGAGATTGTGTGGAGGTCTCTGGAATCGTCCCCATCTTCAACCCCCGATGATTCGACGGAAGACGTGCAGGCGCCCGAGGAAATGGAAGACGTGCCGACGCCTGAGTCGGTAGAGGGCATCGAACAGGCGACTCTCAAGTTGTTCCTGCGACAACCGTCAGCTCTCCAAAGGTTTGAAAACCTATGTGAAGCGTATGGATTTTGGGAGAGATGGACGGACAAACTCAAGAGGATATGCGATCGGGCACGAGCGGAACAATTACCTTCGGAGCCCCCGCCACCACCGTATGTTTCCGTTCCTTCTACTCAGCACCTATCCATTCTGATACCACACTTTTCTTCCGCTCAGTCAATTGATCTACGCCCAGCCACCGATCCTCCTTCCTTTTTGGGGAGACAATACCTTCTGAGAGTGCCTGTTGTACATGTATACATCGCGGGCTGCTCTGAAGAAGGGTGTCGCCGTGATCGAGCGGGAATCCTTTTTGGATAAGCTCAAAGTTGTTCAAATGACGACGTGTATGTCGACCAACGGGCTTGTCTTATTACTTCAATGCTTGTGTTTGCCAATCGATGGTCTGTTCCGACCGTAGTACTGCTCGAACAACCGGCAGAGGGACCACAATCCTTCCGCTCTCCAGTCTAAACTCACCCTCCCACCACTCCCGAAAGCAGCTCGCATATCAACTAGAATTACGACCCCAAATACAAAGTAGTTTTGGACATGTTACTTACGGAATCGAAACTGGATGACAGATCTCGATCAGCGACAAAGTACGAAACGAACCACAAAGTGCTCTCCCATGCATCGGGCCAGAGGAATCATACAACGGAAGAAGAAACGGTACGTGTGAAGAGAACCCACCCACTCGTCGCAACCAGTCTCCTCTTAGCCCCGCTCTTTGCGTCGGAAAACCGTTTCCATTCACTGCGTGAGGCTGATGATGCAAACAGGGGTGACTTTAAATAAGGGGTGGGAACTCCGGGAAAGCGAGCACAGCGAACTTGGAAGGACCAAACCTAGATCACAGGAGTCCACTTCAAAACTACAAGAGTGAAGCGAGCAATACATACAGGGTGTCGGTGTCAGTGACTTTAAATATTCTGATCATCATTCCGAGACAAACAACTCGTTCCCTCCGATGAAAGATTGCTCAGAGTCACATCACCACCTTCTGCACGCTCAGTTCCGCTGACCGCGCGCTGGGCAAATATGAGAGTTCCCAGTCGACCAGTACCAGCACCACTCCGTACAGAGTCCGGAGAGATTGAGGCTTCCTTCTTGAGAGATAATATTAGGCGCGTGATCATGCTCGGCATGAGGCTACCCCAGGGTAGAGTTAGGAGGATATGGAGCTGATGCGATATGCAAGGCTCACAGGGTAGTTCTGCTGTAGGTAAGATAACATTCCGTCGAGTTAGTCGTTATTGCGGTGTTCAAGATAGTGACTTACAGCGGGGGGATATCACGAATTGTTTGCTGTGTCCAACTTGCAATCAGTGGAAGAACACAAGTCAACCAGGTGGTCACTCACGGGGGTAAAAAATTCGAAGAGAATTACAAGAATGTGACCGGTAAAGATCAACAAGAAATATACTGTGGCATCTCCAACGACCGTGTCGAGAAGGCCACGCATCCCGCTAACACGCATAGTATCTCGATGTCTCGCCGCATATACGATAATGAGGAATGCCGAGCCGTCTTCAACGGGGGTGTTGGCTATTGTAATGTGGATACTGAATGGAAGGAAAATAACGTACCATACATTAGCGAGAGCCCAGCTAAAGTGACCTTGATGGTCCGCGATCCCTGGAATATACAGAACTGGTACTCGTCGAAGGGGAGGTCTGGAAACACCATCACTTTCGGAATTGGGGTTTGTCACAGACATTCCTTTCAAAGACCGGCGAGAATGGGCATACTAGGTCGTGACCCAAAATGGACCATGAGGAATACCCCGAAGGCAAACTGTACCAGACTCCAAAAAGAAAGGTAGGAGATGGCCCACCGATTGTTCATCGTGATAGCGTATATCCTAGGAATGAGATGAGCGGTCTACGCAAAATAAAATCGAAGCTGTAACGAACCTCAGTGTGATCACTGCTTGGGCGAATAAGGTAGCGAACACGTAGTAGAGCGTATGAAACCATACAGTTTTTTGACACCTGTCAAACCGGTATGTGGGTCATTTGATGTTGGCGAACAAGAGCCTGAGCATCGAGGAACGCACATCTAATGAGGAGGAATATCAGCGATGTCCTGAGCTACCATGTTGTGTATTACGCACCGCTTTCGTGGATTCAGGGCTCCAATACGCTGTTAGGAAGTTGAGACACGGTCACGGAGGGATAACGGGCCGACCGGAATGGACACCAACCTACGGATAACCATAGCAAGTACCACAGTGGCCAGTACCTGTTCTTTATTCCCTTCAGTACAGGACGCCCCGTCACAGAGGAGCGGTGACCACACCAAGATGAACAAGACGAAAGCTGGGGTCCAGTCAGGATGGTCCTATTGAAGCTCGAAGCTCGAGGGAATGACGCACCGAACGAGCCCTTCATTCCAGACCAACCGTACCCGATCTGCCCTCGGGATGTCAGGCAAGGACCGCTACTCAAACGAAGGAAGCCTTACCTCGTCTGCTAACGTGAGGAAGTAATCATAGATCCAGAGAGCATTGGCACCAGCGGCTATGTGCTGGATCCTGCTCCATCAGCTATACACTTCGGCTACACACCCTCATCGCATGCCTTATTTTGCATTCTGGGTGCAGGGGCAAATGAGTCCGCCGACCAGCAAAAAAGGAAGGGGGAGAAACTCACAAAGCCTTCCCAGTAAAAATGATGAAGTCGATCTCCTGAGGGGACGCCATGGTCTAGTGTTTAATAAGGGTCCTTTCCCGGTTTCACGAGAGGTGGAGGTCCGACGACTGGTAAGGGGGTGGGTTCATAGGTACTTATAGTCGTTTTCGAAGAGCGCGTACTCATAACAAATGTCAGGGATGCTGGGCAATGTCTCAGCGCGGACTGATTGTTCATAGTAATGAATAAGAGCTGGGCGGGAAGGGACTGGGGCATTTATTCTTGAGCATCGAAGCCACGTTTGGGCAATTGGGTATTTGAAAAGCTCGCTTCTCGGTCTGGTAGACTGGGAGGGTTTTGAGCCTAGCCAAAACACCCGATGACCCTGCAGCTTACATGGAATCAACTGGGGGACGGTGGTGGTATTAGCGTGACACTCAGGACGCTGAGAAAGTGGCTGTGAGTCCCATACACTCAGGGTTGGACGAAACTGCTGTCAGGTAGTAGTGGCTGACAGCCAGGCATCCGGGGCGCTATCGGCAGTTCTCGACCATCTCCTGCAATTCGAACCGGTTACAAATGTCACCGTGGGCTCTTTGTTATTTTGGCGTCAGTTTGTCCCGGCCAATGTCACGTGAGGCCGGAGACTCCCTCGGATCAGCCTGCGACAGCGACCAGCTGGCTGGACAGACCGGAAGCGTTGTGATGGCTGCGCTACCAGGTGTCAAATACACGCCGCGTGTACACCAGCCAGAAAATAAACGCAGAACTGAAACAGCAAGTTCCGGACGCCGGGGAACCTGCGGGGAACTCCTCATGGGCGTACTATCGGCATCCTGGGGGCGCTGCGGATCGGTCGGCTTGTCGCGAGCACGAGAATAATTCTGACTAGACTGACACACTCAAAGCTAGCGTGAATACAATCGTGGGGGCAAAGATCAAACCCAATAGATATCTCGGAACGCGCGGCCGGAGTTCTTCCTCCTTTCGAGACGATGGAACCGTCGTAGGATCGACATATCTATCACGTCCATGACAACAACACGGACGAGTTAGCTCGCGGAACCTGTTGCCGTGTTGCACAGTGTTGGGGTTCGACTCTTCCCAATGACCCTGAACTACCGTTCCTCTGGTCTATCCTCCGTGGCGGTTCAACTTAGGGAATACCCGAAACGATCAGGTGTGAATGGCAAGCCATTTGGACCCTAAGTTCCTCATGAGTTGCAAGTCAATTACAGTTATCAGCATCCCTTATTTCTCCAGCTGGTTGCCGCCCATATGGCGCCGGTCCAGGACGGGGAAGCTTATGTGCAGGGTAGCAACATACTTTCAGAATAACATACAATCAATGAGATAGGTTTTGGCCCGATGAAACTTCCGTTCGGTCAGACACATCGGAACGGAAGTGGAACCCCTCCAAGGGAAAGAGAAATCCAACTGTCAGCCTTTCCATCCATCCCTTGGAGCGACCAGTAGCTGCTTTCCGTAACACCGAAACGAGATCTACGCGAAGGCTAGGGTTCCGTGAGAAATGCTCGAATTGCTAACCGGTATGTTACTAACCGTTAGGAATGCAGGGGGGTCGAAGTGGTATGTTACTAACATCGGCTATCCCTACTACCCGACGTCACCCGCGTCATACTAATCGAGGACGAGAAGCCCATCATATGGATCCTAACGAAGCGTTTTGAATCTTGTACAGCCAATAGGATGAATTTCTGACCCGACAGCATCTCGGTTGGTTAGGGATGGGACGGGACCTTCCAAAAAATGAAAAATACAACTCCGTCTCTTAACTGTTCGCCCTGAACATCCTGTTAACTTGTGACTCAGGATGAACAGCTCACGCTTCTCTGACACCTGTTGGAGATCCTCCCGGAGTCAATCCCGTATCACGATCTTGGGTTGACAAATTATTCCTTCTCCGTCGCCGATGACAATATTGAGGAATACGGGGATGGAACCTCCGCAACTAACCATCGGTTGGAGGTTGTTTTCGGTTCCTGTCATACCTTGCATCACCTTTTCTTCGTAACATTCTTTCCGATGAGCAGCCAGCACCGGGCTTTGAGGGTGCTGCACCCCCCACAGTTGCCGTGCATGGGGAAACGAGGAACCACGAAGCCACGGACCGGAGTGGGAAATTAGTATATGATGGCAACGTTATGTGACGTTTCTAATCATTTCTAACACCGTTAACAATCAACTAGTTGTTAGAATTTGTGTCTACATGCGAGGTTAGAATTTATGTTACTAACTGGTTAGAATATTCGTTAGAAATAGGTGACCTCGCGCGGTAGTTAGTAACGGTTAGTTAGAAATTCCGATGAATTTCTCACAGAACCCTAGCGAAGGCAAACAAGCGGGTCGTTGACCTCACGATGGAAGATTTGAGTGAAGGATGATCAAGACGAGGACGCGAATTCTGTGGGCATGTATGGGGGGGTTCGACACTGTGTCGGACAGCTTAAATATGAAATGTGAAGCCGCAGGGACAGGCCCTTTCCCTGTGGCGTTTATTCCCGGGTATCTAGGCCACGTTTAGGAAAATGCATACTTGAATAAGCTTGTTTCTTGATATGGTAGACTTGGGAGGGTTTTACGACTAGCCAGCGGGGTAAAACAGCCGATGACCATTCTATTCATACTGTGGCATCGACTGGGGATACTAGTTCTAGTATTATGTCCAGAACACGGGGGAAAGCTCCCCAATCCGAAAACCTATATGCCTCGCACAGACTAGACAACTAAAACTAACAAAGAGCAGAAGCGTTGAAGCGAGAAGGTTTGGGAAGGTATGGCGCTTCGCAAGACCGCTTGATGAGTATATCCTGGAGGCGCCACGGATCGGTTACTAACTTACAGACGAAAGGGATCAGAATAACTTTACTTTCGAAGCGGGTATGAATGCAGGAATCAGATTGGCTTAATCGATGTCGATGAGTCGTCGGTTCCATTCCCTAGGGACCATATCAGAGAAAGGGTGACAGCCTCGACACGCTAGTTCTGTTGAGAGGGTGCGGTGGTTCCGGAAAGCGGTGAGTTCCTCCAGTTCGGCTCGGAATGGTGGAACCGGCGTCGGAGGATCGACAACCTGGGGAGATCAGCTTGCGGAGTTTGAAAAACTTGTCGCCTGAGCCCGACTGAGCCCCCGTTCAGTTCGTTCGACATTTCGACGGTCATGCAATACAACGGCATGCAAGTATTCGCCACTTTGGCTTGCTCCTGTCCCCCGTCAAGCACTTCTCATAACAAAACAACGAGGGAATACTTCCACCGAATCCTTGCCCATTCTGCCGTGAGTGCTACTAGGGGCAAGGAACTTTGAAATCTAGGTCGCCATCACTAATGCCGTCTTCAACGAGCCACCGGGAGAGCTGTTCGTCAAGACCCAGGAAGCCACCAAGGGACGCTTTGTTGATGTCGGGTTTGCGCCGGTGACGAAGTGGCGACACGAACCGGGAACGTGAAAATCTTCACTACAGATTGCTTTCCTGAGTCACAAGGTCCGTGATTTCTCGGTCTCCCCTCCATGGAGAAGTGCCGTCCCTCTCCATCGTTTCGAAAAAAAAAAAAAGAAACCGCCACCCTGGTTGCAGAGCGCCCCGAGGAGGCCAAGTTGAAAGAAACCATTGCCAAGCGCGTCACTGGCCGCAGGGTTTCCCCAAGACCCTCTCTGATGGTTTTTGGCTGAGCAGGCTGCTGTTCCCGGGTCTGGCTACATAAATACCCCCTCGGACGTATCACGGCACCCTCCCCCACATTGCTTTCCTTTTCCCAACGAATTGACTCTTGTTCATGACCCGCTAACGATGTCCCCTTATCCCCGTTACCTCCTCCTGCCATCAGCCTCCCTCCGCTCTGCTCACGTTCTGGCGACTATGGTGTGATGACACACGGTTCCCTCATCGGTTTTCTCTTCCAAAGGTGTGCACTGTCAACTCGGTCTGCACCTCACAATGGTCCAGGGCTACAAATGCGCGCATGGAACTCGTAAACCGCTCAGAGACAGAATGTGGACAATGCGTGTTATGTCTCCGAAACATCACTGACCTAGAAGCCATCGATTCTGCTATGCGTCTTGCGGGGTGCATCTGATGGTTTGATGGCGATCCCAACTACAACCCACTGTTTGGCCCGATCGTTTTTACCTTCTCAACATGGGGGCAAGGGCTCGATCCCATGACCGGGCTTCCGAGTATCCGATTCCAAACCCAATCTCGAAGTGGGCACGTCGAAGAGGAAACCTTCTGGGTTTTTAACAAATCGTATGTAGTCGTCTTACTGTCCTTTCTGCCAACTTGTTCAATGTTCTGTATCTCAACGATTCGTTGGAAATCGTCTCTCCCACCTGTCTACAAGAGTTATTAACGTCAAATGGAAATAAAAAACCCCAAGTACCTCAGATTTTTAGCAGCATGAGACAAGCGGTCTGCTCTTTGACTTCGATGACTACCTGCTGTGTTCCGCTATCTCTGGGCTGGCCAAAAGACTCAAGCTAGACGAAATGGATACCGGTCTACTACGCTGGTCCACACATTCACCCAAACTCGTGAAATGGTCCTCCCAAGTTGGACCTAGCTGTGACTTTGTCCGTTTCATGTTCACATATCAAAGCTCAGATCCGTCAGGTCTGACAAACCCTCTTAAATATTCACGCTCTCACATCCTCAGCAAATGAAACACCTTCCAAAACCTGGACACCCATTGCACGTCGGGACTTGAGCTGTGTCCAGTTGTTCCGTTGGTGGAACGTGGTGCCTACCACTCACCCTGACCCCCGCTGGCTCCCGTTCCTACTATAAGTGTCGTAATTAATGGTCACGAGAACACTCAACCGTTTCTTCATTCCGGTTCCACGTTGTTGTGTGATGCATCCTGACAGGTAACAAGTACGTCCAATGTGACTAGATTCTACTTGAAGCCTCAGGCTCCATAGCAGGAACTTTCTCATTCTCCCTGAAGTGCACTCGGTTAACCTCGTTGTCGCGCATAGCAATTGCATCTCCTGATATTCGTAGGATAATTAAAAGAATCATGACAATCATGCATGAGACATATATTCATTATCAGCCTCAGAAGTATTCCGGGAGTCTTAGGGAACTCAGATACTCAGCAAGAAGGTCGTAGGACCTCATGGAAGCCCATGGAACCTTGTGGAAGGTCATGGAATGATATGGAACATCATGGAAAAAGTGATGGAAGGTTCTGGAAGGATTGGACTTGGAATAGTTATAGTAATGGAACTCTGTGGAATGTGATAGAAGGCCATGGAAGGTCATGGAACTTCTGGAATATTCCATGGGATTCTTGTGTGTTACGATATATAATAAACTCACCTGCACTTCTAAGGAGAAGAGACCCCCCCCTAACCTTTTGGTACTTGTTGCTGCCAGGGCAGACCTCTCACCAAAGAGACTCATCTCTTGCAGAAGAGAGCTATCTCCTCTATCTCTGAGACACTCCTTTGCTCAGAATAGAC
>Ga0307515_10013332_pt1 | contig 15375 bp, 14 predicted proteins | sample 17_EM_MG_FD_194513 | JGI IMG/M metagenome (GOLD analysis project Ga0307515, IMG submission 194513) | Populus trichocarpa ectomycorrhiza microbial communities from riparian zone in the Pacific Northwest, United States - 17_EM | ecosystem: Host-associated > Plants > Roots > Unclassified | place... | reverse complement strand
TCACAGCGACACCTTCGGCTTCGGCGGCCTCGCGATACCAGTTCGACAGGCAATTGCGGCAGAAGCCGGCCAGATTCATCAGGTCGATGTTCTGAACGTCGCTGCGCTCACGAAGATGAGCGACGAGGCGGCGGAAAGCGGCGGCCTCGAATTCGGTCTGCTGTTCCTTGCTGAGCGCAGTCATTTCGCTCTCCTTTCAATTCAATAGGGGCCAGTGCGCGACAGATGGATATCGTATCCGTGCAAGGCGGGATCGGCGTTCATTGCCGCAAAGATCGGCGCCAGGCGTTCGGCCCATGCCGATATGCCGGCTTCGTCTCCGATCAGGTCCTGGCGCACTTCGAGCAGCGCGTGCGGAATGCCTGTCATCATGCAATGGCGGTACATGGTATCGCCCTTCAGGGCGCCGTCATAGGGTTCGTTGTCGCCGACGACGAGATCGGGATCGGCGCGCAGCATCTCAAGCAGCGGGCCGACGGCGCGGTGGTCGCTATCCCAGAGCACGGCAGCGTGCCAGGGGCGGGGAACGCCTTTCCAGGCCGGCGTGTAGGAGTGCAGCGACAGCACCAGCGGCGCCTTTCCGGTGGCATTCGCCACCCTGTCGATCGTTTCGGCCACGGCATTGTGATAGGGGCGGTGGAAGGTTTCGATGCGGTACTCCCATTCCTGCGGCGTGATCGGATGATTGCCTGGAATGACGGCGCCGTCGGAGATTTTCATGATCAGCGTTGGATCGTCCTCGCCGCGGTTCGGGTCGATCAGCAGGCGCGAGAAGCAGCCGAGCACGGCGGGCACGCCGAGCCTTGCCGAAAGCTGGCGCGTCAGACCCTCGATACCGATGTCATAAGCGATATGGCGGGCGAAGGCAGAATCCGGCAGGCCGAGCCTGCCATATCGCGCCGGAAGCCGGTTCATCGCGTGATCTCCGAGGATCACCATGCCTTTGTCATGTTTGCCGGGTAGGATTTCGAAAGATTGGAAGTCGTCCATCAGGGAATTGCCGTTCGTCATTGCTCAGTCCTGCTCAGTGATTGCATGCGCCTTTGGCGGGTTCAAGCGCAGCAGGCGGCAGGAGGCGAGGCCAGACCCTCAACGGACGGTTTATGAAAGGAAATATAATCGATTAGCATTGCGTTGACTTTCGCCTGACGGCGGCGCAAGAAGACACGGATACGAATAACCGTGGAGCTATTTGGGAGCCGTGTTGATCCAAGCCGCGCCAAGTTTCCTCACGCGGTCCGGGCCGCTGGTCCGTCTCGCTCTGTTCGCTCTTGCAGCCGCCATGCCGTTCTTCATCGCAGATGCCGCACGCGCCGACTTCCGCGTCTGCAACGGAACGCAAAATCTCGTCGGCGTCGCGATCGGATACCGGGCCAAGGACGGCTGGGTGACGGAGGGTTGGTGGCAGGTGCCGGCAACGACCTGCGCCACGCTGATCGAGGGAGAATTGCAGTCGCGCTATTATTACCTCTACGCAGAGGACGCCGCCCGGGGGGGACGATGGACGGGTGACGTGCAGATGTGCGTGGCGGAAAACGAATTCAAGATCGCGGGTGTGCAGGATTGTTATGCCCGCGGTTACCAGAAGATGGGATTCAAGGAATATGATACGGGCCGCCAGGGTAGCTGGATGGTTCAACTCTCCGACACCCCAGGGACGCAAGAAAGCCAGAATTGATGAAGCGTAATCGCAAAGTTAAAATCCTCGCCACCCTCGGGCCCGCCTCCTCCGAGGAATCGATGATCGAGAAGCTGCACCAGGCCGGTGCCGATGTCTTCCGCATCAATATGAGCCATGCGAGCCACGATCTGATGCGTACGCTGATCCAGCGCATCCGCTCGGTCGAGGCGCGCTCCGGCCGGCCGATCGGCATTCTCGCCGACCTGCAGGGACCGAAACTGCGCGTCGGCAAATTCACCGACACCAAGGTCGATCTGAAGCCCGGCCAGACCTTCACGCTCGACAGCAACGAGGCGCTCGGCGACGAGACCCGCGTCTACCTGCCGCACCCCGAGATCCTGGAATCGGTGCAGCCCGGCCATCGCCTGCTGATCGACGATGGCAAGCTCGCCCTGCGTGCTGAAAAATGCGACGGCAAGAGCATCGTTACGACTGTTATTTCGGGCACGCGCATCTCCGACCGCAAGGGCGTCAGCCTTCCCGACACGCTGCTCGGCGTCGGCGCTCTGACGGATAAGGACCGCGCCGATCTCGATGCGGTGCTCGCCACCGACGATGTCGACTGGGTGGCGCTTTCCTTCGTCCAGCGTCCGGATGACCTTGCCGAAGTGCGCAAGATCGCCCGCGGCCGCGTCGGCCTGATGTCGAAGATCGAGAAGCCGCAGGCGCTCGAGCGCATCGAGGAAATCATCGAACTGTCAGACGCATTGATGGTCGCCCGCGGCGATCTCGGCGTGGAAATGCCGCTCGAATCGGTTCCCGGCATCCAGAAGCAGCTGATCCGCGCCTGCCGCCGTTCCGGCAAGCCGGTGGTCGTCGCAACGCAGATGCTGGAATCGATGATCTCGGCGCCAGTGCCGACACGCGCCGAAGTCTCCGACGTCGCGACCGCCGTTTTCGAGGGTGCGGATGCCGTCATGCTCTCGGCCGAATCGGCCTCGGGCGACTATCCTGTCGAAGCCGTCGCGACCATGGCGTCGATTGCCACCGCCATCGAGCGCGAGCCGCATTATCCCGGCATCATCTACGCCCAGCGCGCCCAGCCGGAAGCGACCGGGGCCGATGCGATCTCGCTCGCCGCCCGCCAGATCGCCGAGACGCTGAAGCTGTCGGCGATCGTCTGTTACACCTCATCGGGCACGACAGGCCTTCGCGCTTCGCGCGAGCGTCCGCAGGTGCCGATCCTGGCGCTGTCGCCGATCATGAAGACGGCGCGCCGCCTTGCCATCGTCTGGGGCCTGCATTGCGTCGTCACCCATGATGCGACCGATCTCGACGACATGGTCAACCGCGCCTGCCGCATCGTCGCCGACGAAGGCTTCGGCAAGCCGGGCGACCGCATCATCATCTCGGCCGGCGTGCCGCTCGGCACGCCTGGCGCCACCAACATGATCCGCATCGCCTATATCGGTTCCGACGGCCAGACCGGCATCTGATCCGATTGCATGCATTCGAAAGCCCGCTGCCTGAAAAGGCGGCGGGCTTTTTCGTTGATGGGCCGGCATTGCCAAGGGCGGTGCCACGTGCAAGTTTCGATCCCTAGATCAAAGAAATACAGCATGATGTCGTCCGAAAACCGCTCACACTTTTCGGCATCATGCTCTGGGTTCGGAAGGATCATCATGGATATCGTCACGCTTCTGGCTTTTGCAGCCGTTTCCTTTGTCGGTATCGCGACGCCGGGGCCGACGGTGCTGCTTGCGCTGACCAACGGTTCGCGGCACGGCCTGCGCCGGGCAATTGCCGGCATGATCGGCGCAGTGCTTTCCGATTTCGTGCTGATCGGCGCCGTCGCGATCGGGCTCGGTGCGCTGCTTGCCGCATCGGAATTCTGGTTTTCGATGCTCAAATGGGCGGGTGCCGCCTATCTCGCCTTTCTCGGTATCATGCTGCTGCGCTCGAAGGGCACGCTCGATGCGGCGTTGAAATCCGGCGCTCCATCGGCCGCGACCTCAACTTTTTCGATCGGGCTGAAGAGCTTCATGGTGGCAGCGACCAACCCGAAGGGCTACCTGTTCTTTTCGGCCTTCCTGCCGCAGTTCATCGATCCGACCCTGCCGCAGGCAACGCAATATGCGCTGCTCGCCCTCATCTTTGCCGCGCTCGATTTCCTGATCATGTTCGGCTACGCCTTCTTCGGCTCGCAGGCGGTGCGTTTCCTGAAGACCTCAGGCGCCTTGTGGCTGGAGCGAGCCTGCGGTGGCGCGCTGCTGGCACTCGCCGGTTCGCTGGCGTTCTATCGTCGGGCGACTACCTGATTCAGGGTCGGGGCAGGGACAGGTGCCCGACCCGATAGGTCTGCGTCTGCTCGCCGATCGCGGGGATCCCCCGCCACAGCCTGAAGCGCACCCGCGTCCACGTTGTCGGTTCGAAGCCGGAGACGGAGGCAAGCGCTTCGCCTGCCTCAACGTCGGCTTCGGCCTCCGCGCTTTCGGCACGGCGGATCTCGGCAAGCGGCGCATAGGGCTCCGTCTGCAGGATATCGCGCGTGGCGAACCTGGCTGTGGCGATATCAGGCGAGACTTCCGCCTGCCAGACAATCCAGGTTCTCACCTGCGGCCAGCCGAAAGCGCCGGTCAGCGTTTCGAAACCCGGACCGCAGAGGAAGTCGCTTGCCCCTTCCGGCTTTTGCCAGAGATAGAAGGGAGCGTAGAGGTTTTCGCGGCTGCCGAATTCACCCTTGCGGGCGCTGAGATAGGCCTTGAACCCGAGATTGGGAAAGCCATCGAGCAGCGGTCCCTTGTCGCGGATACGGCGGTCGATGATCGACATGTCGTAATCGGCGGGCAGGGTGAAGCTGTACTGCATGCTGATCATTGCTGGCCTCCGATTAAACGTAGCCTCCAGTCCGGGTCGGCCATCTGGGCGATGCCATTGCCGAAGGAGCAATCTTCCGGCGCACTCGTGCTGATGACGATCATCACATCCTCAGGCCGAAGACCTGGCGATTGCGCCAGGAGATCGACGAGCCGTCGATAGAGCGCCTTCTTCGTCTCGGCCGTTCGGGGCCTGCCTATGGTGATCGAGATATAGACGAAATCGTCGGAGCGCGGGCCGGCGAGATAGGTGCGGTCGTAGATCAGCTCGTTCTCATCATGCTGATGAATGGTCTGGAAGCGGTCGTTTTCGGGTACGTCAAAGGTGTCGACTAGCGCGCGCTGGATATTGTCGGACAGCGCCGTCAGATAGTCCGGCGACTTGCCTTTGCGAAGAGAAATGCGAACGAAGGGCATTGGGATCTCCATGGTTCAGGCCGTCAGTCGGCCTTGACAGCAGCACCATCGCACGGCACGATGATGCTGAAAATCAGAATTTTATGGATTAATGATCCTGAAAATTGGGACTATATGATGCGACGGACGATCTTCGATCTTGATGTGCTGCGAACCTTTTCGACCGGCATGGAACTCGGCAATTTCGCCAAGGCGGCCGAGCGGTTGGGGCGTTCGACCTCGGCGGTCAGCGCGCAGCTGAAGAAGCTGGAGGAGCAGGCGGGCACGCCGATCTTCCGCAAGGCGGGGCGCGGGCTGGCGCTGACCGATGCCGGCGAGACGATGCTCGGCTACGCCAGGCGGCTGTTGGAACTCAACGACGAGGCGGCCGCGGCCGTGCACAGCGTCGAGCTGGAGGGCTGGGTGCGGCTCGGCCTGCAGGAGGATTTCGGCGAGACCATGCTGCCCGAAGTGCTCGGCCGTTTCGCGCGTGCCCATCCCAAAGTCCGGATCGAGGCGCGGGTGGTGCGCAATGCCGAGCTGCTCGAGCGCGTCACATCAGGCAAACTCGATCTGGCGCTTGCCTGGAGCGACGGCACGCTGACGGCGCATTGCGAGCGGATCGGCGAAGTGCCGATGCGCTGGATCGGGCCTGCCGACGGCGTGCCCGGTTGGAATGCCGCAAGCGGCGAACCGATGCCGCTCGCTTCGCTGGAAGCGCCTTGCCTGCTGCGGAGCGCGGCCACCAGGGCGCTGGATGAGGCGGGCATTTCCTGGCGGCTCGCCTTCGTCAGCCCCAGCCTTGGCGGTCTCTGGGCAGCGGCGGCGGCAGGCCTCGGCCTTACCATCCGCACACCGATCGGCCTGCCGGCGAAGGTCCGGCCGCTGGCGCCGGAGACGGTCGGGTTGCCTGATTTGCCGAAGCTCGGACTGGTGCTGCATCGGGCGGAAGCCGAACCGCAACCGGCTGCGGCGCGGCTTGCCGAACTCGTGCTCCAGTCGGTTCATGGCGCGGTGCGCGAGGTGATGGCCTGACATGTCAGCATTGACCCTTCAGGCGCAAGTCTGTAGCCTCGAACCGCTATGAAGATGCTCACCCTCAATATCGCTTCGGTCTTCTTCTTGAGCCTCTAAGGCTCCGCCTTCGGGCATTGAAGATGCGGCCGCTCACCAGCCTTTGCGGCTGGCGCGTTGCCGTGGACCGTAACCAACCTGCATCTGGCCAACGGAAAAGCCGGCAGGTTTGGCGATAGAGAGATATTTCATAACATCAGCTGTTTACCCGCCGGCGCTGAGCGCCGCTGAGATCGAGCAATTCATCGAAGATGGCTTCATCAGGATCGACGATGCCTTTCCCCGCGAACTGGCCGCGGAAGGCCGTGCCATCATGTGGCGCGACATTCCCTTCGATGCGGATGATCCTGGGACGTGGACGCAGCCGGTGGTGCGGCTGGCCGGCTATGGCGGCGGACCGTTCGAGAAGGCCGTCAATACGCCCATCCTGCATTCGGCCTTCGACCAACTCGTCGGCATTGGGCGCTGGGAGCCCCGCGACGGGCTTGGCAGTTTCCCTGTTCGATTTCCTCATCCCGATGATCCCGGCGATGCCGGTTGGCATGTCGATCTGAGCTTTGCCGGCGAGGATTCCGATCCGAACGAGCAACGGGACTTTTCCGTCTGGCGGGTGAACATCACCTCGCGCGGGCGGGCGTTGCTGATGCTCTTCCTGTTTTCGGACGTCGGGGAGGAGGATGCGCCGACCCGCATCCGCGTCGGTTCGCACAAGGATATCGCACGCCTTCTGGCACCGGCGGGCGAAGCAGGGATGGCGCATCTTTGGCTGGAGCATGTTGGGGAAGACCGGTCGCTGGCTTTGGCGACAGGGCAGGCGGGCACGGTCTATCTGTGCCATCCGTTCCTCATCCACGCGGCGCAGATGCATCGCGGCAAGGAGCCGCGCTTCATGGCGCAGCCGGACCTTGCGCCTTCCGAACCGCTTCGGCTCGAACGGGAGGACGGCGCCTATTCGCCGGTTGAGATCGCAATCCGCCGGGCGCTTCAGGAGCGGTAGCGCATCCGGCTGCCGCAGGCCGGGTGCATCACATCTGCAGTTCCTGCAGGGCGGCGCGCCGAATTGCCTGCGGCGGCTGGCCGAAGGCGCGCAGGAAGGCGCGGCGCATGCGCTCGCGGTCGGCAAAGCCGGTTTCGCGGGCAACGACGTCGATCGGGTGACGACCCTGTTCCATCATTAGCCGGGCCGCCTCCAGACGCAGGTTCTCCACTGCCTTGGCCGGCGATTGTCCGGTTTCGGCGCGGAAGGCGCGGCTGAACTGGCGGGGGCTGAGATGGGCCGCTTCCGCCAGCTCCTCCACTGACAGCGCCGATTTCAGATTGCTCCGGGCGTGGGCGAGCGCCTTCTGGATGCGGTCCGATTTGGGCTCCAGTTCCAGAAGGGCGGAAAACTGCGACTGGCCGCCGGCACGGCGATGATAAACGACAAGCTTGCGGGAAACGGCGCGCGCCACTTCGAAACCGTGATCCTTCTCGACCATCGCCAAAGCCAGATCGAGACCGGCGGTCATGCCGGCCGAGGTCCAGATGGAGCCGTCGATGATGAAGATCCGGTCCTCTTCCATCTTTATCTTGGGATAGCGGCTTTGCAGTTCGCGGGAGACATACCAGTGCGTTGTCGCGCGGCGGCCGTCGAGGATGCCGGCTTCGGCAAGAAAGAAGGCGCCGGTGCAGATCGACGCCAGACGACGCGCGGCGGGCTGGGCGGCGCGGATGAAGTCGGCTTCTGCGGCATTCGGTAGCCTGATACCGGGCGCTCCCGCCACGATCAGCGTGTCGAGGGCCGGGTCGCCGAAGGCCTCCGTCTCCATCATCATGCCAAGCGAGTTGGCAAGCGGCCCGCCATGTTCGGAGAGATAGCGGATCTCGTAAACCTTTTCCCCGAGTTCGAGATTGGCGAACTCGAAGGCCGAGACGGCCGCCAGGCTCATGATCTGGAAGCCGGGATAAAGCAGAAAGCCGATTTGCTGCATGATCATCACGTCCTGAAAAGAGGATGTCCTGAAAGGTGGTATATATGACATTCAGGACGAACGCAATCAGGCGTAAGACTCTCCTCAAGCGCAAGGCATCGGGCCGGCGTATTGAAGGAGACAGATCATGGCACAGGAACATAAGGGCACGGCGCTGGTAACAGGCGCATCCTCGGGCATCGGCGCAATCTATGCCCACAGGCTGGCGAAGCAGGGCTACAACCTCATCCTCGTTGCCCGCAACGGCGAGAGGTTGAAGGCGCTGGCGAGCCGGCTGACCGATGAGACCGGCCGGACGGTCGAGACCGTCGTTGCCGATCTCGGCAACCGGGCCGATCTCGCCCGCATCGAAGGCGTGCTGAAGGAAGACCGGAGCATCACGCTTCTGGTCAACAATGCCGGCGTCGGCGGAACGGCGCCGCTGCTTTCCGCCGATGTCGACAAGATGCAGGAGATGATAGAGCTCAACGTCACGGCGCTGACGCGGCTGACTTATGCCGCCGTGCCGGGCTTCGTCGCACGCGGCGGCGGCACGATCATCAATATTTCGTCCATCGTCGCGATCGCGCCGGAGCTGCTGAACGGCGTTTACGGCGGTACGAAAGCTTTCGTGCTCGCCTTCAGCCAGTCGCTGAAGCATGAGCTGGCGGAGAAGAACATCCGCGTGCAGGCCGTGCTGCCCGGCGCCACCGCGACGGAATTTTGGGGCATTGCCGGCACGCCGGTCGAGCATCTGCCGAATGAGATCGTGATGTCGGCGGAAGATATGGTCGATGCGTCGCTTGCGGGTCTTGAGCAGGGCGAGTTCGCGACGATCCCCTCGCTCGAGGATGCAGGACTGCTTGCCGCCTATGAGCAGGCGCGCCAGGCCCTGATGCCGAACCTCTCACGCACTGCGCCGGCAAAACGCTACAAGATCGCGTAACTGTCATAGATAGAAACCATCCGCGGCTGCTGTTGCGGATGGTCGATGGCGTTCATTGCACGATGTTCAGCCGAACCGTTCCAGAGCCATGGCGAAGACATCGGAATCGACATTGCCGCCGGAGGTGACCACGACGACCGTGTCGCTTTCCAGCGCATCGCCATGGAAGAGGGCGGCGGCGAGCGCCACGGCCCCGCCTGGCTCGACGACGATCTTCAACCGCGAGAAGGCGAGCGCCATGGCGCGCAGCGCCTCCTCGTCGGTAACGACGATGCCGGCGCCGGCGAGGCGTTTCAGGATCGGGAAAGTGATATTACCAGGCTGCGGCGTGATGATCGCATCGCAGATCGAGCCCGATACCGACGCGTTGCGTTCGATCTTGCCGGAGGCGAGCGAGCGGGTGGTGTCGTCGAAATCCTTGGGTTCGCAGGGGCGGACACGAAAGCCAGGGGCGCTGGCCTCGAGGGCGAGCGCAATGCCTGAGGTCAACCCGCCGCCGCCGCAGGGAACGAGGACTTCGGCTGATGTCACGCCTTCCTCTTCGGCCTGTTCGGAAATTTCAAGACCGGTCGTACCCTGACCGGCGATGACAAGTGGTTCGTCGAAGGGCTTGATCAGCGTCAGGCTGCGCTCGGCCGAAAGCCTCGCACCGATCTCGTCGCGATCCTCGTTGACGCGATCGTAGAGCACGACTTCGGCGCCGAAGGCGCGGGTGTTGGCGATCTTCAGCTTCGGCGCATCGCTCGGCATGATGATGACGGAGGGCACGTTGTGCAGCTTGGCCGCAAGGGCAACGCCCTGGGCATGATTGCCGGAAGAGAAGGCGATGACGCCCCTGGAACGCACAATGGGATCGAGGCCGGAGAGGGCCGACCAGCCGCCGCGAAACTTGAACGAGCCGGAATGCTGCAGACATTCCGCCTTCACGAACAAGCGCCGTCCGGCAATCTCGTTGAGGAAGGGGGAGGACAGAAGCGGCGTGCGCCTGGCGTGACCGCGCAGACGGGCGCGGGCGGCGACAATCATTTCAATGCTGGCCATTCGGGAATCGTCCTGCTTGCGGGTTCGCCCATGCATAGGGCGAGGCACGCCCCTTGTGAACGGCGACATTGTCACGGTGACATGAATATGACGATGCTTCCGCCGCCCTTTCAGACGATCTGCAGATCATCAGTAGCCGTTCGCCGAACCTTCCGCCGCGCGGCTGTCCATGGCGCCGTTATACCGGGCGCCGCCGCCCTTAGCGATGGCGGCAAGGCTCTTGCCGCCGACGAGAATGCCGGCCGCCTGGCCCCAGAGCGGCGCGTCGTTGCCGCCGTCGAAGCTGTAGCCCATGGCGGCGAGCGTCTTTTCGGTATCGGGCGAAAGCGCGTAGGGTTCGAGATAGACCTTGTCGGGCTGCCACTGATGATGGAGACGCGGGGCGTTGACGGCCTGGCTGATATCCATGCCGAAATCGACGACGTTGAGGATCGCCTCCAGCGTGATGGTGATGATGCGCGAGCCGCCGGGGCTGCCGATCACCATGAAGGGCTTGCCGTCCCGGGTGACGATCGTCGGGCTCATCGAGGAGAGCGGCGTTTTCTTCGGGGCAATGGCATTGGCCTCGCCCTGCACGAGGCCGTAGAGGTTCGGCACGCCGGGCTTGGAGGTGAAATCGTCCATCTCGTTGTTGAGCAGGATGCCGGTGCCGGGCGCCACGACGCCTGCGCCGAAGGAGCCGTTCAGCGTATAGGTGACGGCAACCGCATTGCCCTCGTCGTCGATGATCGAAAAATGCGTCGTCTCGGTGCTTTCCTTGCCGCCGAGCGGCTTCAGGTTCGCCGAGGCGCCAGCCTTGTAGGGGTCGATCTTGGCGGCGATTTCCGAGGCATATTTCTTGTCGAGCAGTTTCTCGACCGGGTTGTCGACGAAATCGGGATCGCCGAGTGCTGCGTTGCGGTCGACATAGGCATAGCGCATCGCCTCGACCATAATGTGCACGGTGTCGGCCGAACCGTAGCCAAGATAAGAGAGCGGATAGCCTTCGAGAACGTTGAGGATCTCGCAGATGATGACGCCGCCGGAGGAAGGCGGCGGCGAGGAGATGATGTCATAGCCGCGGTAATTGCACTCGATCGGCTTCAACTCGCGCACGGCATATTGCTCGAAATCCTCCCTGGCGAGGATGCCGCCCTTGTCCTGGCTCGCCTTGACGATCGCCTCGGCGGGCGCGGCCTTGTAGAAGGCGTCGGGGCCTTTTTCGGAGATGCTCGCCAGAACCGCGGCAAGGTCAGGCTGCTGGAGCTTCTCGCCCGATGTGTAGGGTTTGCCGTCGGGTTTCAGGAAGATCTTCGCTGCCGCCTCATCCTTGGCGAGGCGCTTGGCGCTGCCGGCAAGGCTTGCGGCATCGCCTTGTTCCAGCGTGAAGCCCTCTTTGGCGAAGCGGAGCGCCGGCGCGATCAGCTCCTCGCGCGATTTGGTGCCGTATTTCTCGCGTGCGGTCTCGAAGCCCATGACGGAGCCCGGTACGCCGACGGCGAGATAGCCGTCGAGGCTGGCGCGCGGCACGACATCGCCCTTGGCATCCAGATACATGGTTTTCGTCGCGGCAAGCGGCGCGCGTTCGCGGAAATCGAGGAAGGTCTTCGTGCCATCTTTCAGGCGGATGGTCATGAAGCCGCCGCCACCGAGATTGCCCGCTGTGGGATAGACGACCGCCAGTGCATAACCGACGGCCACCGCCGCATCGACGGCATTGCCACCGCTCTTCAGCACCTCGACGCCGACATCGGTCGCCAGATGCTGGGCGGTGACGACCATACCGTGCTCGGCTTCGACGGGGGCAGGCGAGGCGGCGAAAGCCGAGGTCAGGCTCAGCGACAGTGCCGATATGACCGAGATCGTCCCAATATGCAGGCGGCCCATGATTTCCCCTCCTATGGACAATGATGGAAAAACATATGGGACGGCCGGAGCCCGAGGCAATGCAAAGGATTCGCTTTATGCGAGAAGCTCGGCAAGTTTCCTGTTGGTGTCGTCGTCATCGAGCGGCGTATAGACGATGAGCTTCATGTCCGGCCGGTTCGTCAGCGTCAGGCCGGTATGTTCGAAGGACATGCGGCCCTTGACGGGATGGTCGATGCGCTTGATGCCGGACAGCGGGCTGATGACCTCATGGCGCTGCCACCAGTCGCGAAATTCGTTGCTGGCCTGTTTCAGCAGCGCGATCAGCCGCTCGAAATCCGGATCGCCGGCATAACGCGCGCTGTCGGCGCGGAACATCGCCAGCGAGACGCGGGCAACCGATTCCCAATCGACGAGCAGCCGGCGATGCGCGGGGTCGGCGAAGAGGCGGTGCATGACGTTGCGCTCGTCGCGGTCGAGCGTGTCGTAACCACCGAAGAGCACGTCGGCGGCGCGGTTCCAGGCGAGCACATCCCAGCGGCGGCCGAGCACATAGGCCGGCTGGTGGGTCAGGTTGGCGAGCATGCGCTGCAGCGGCTCGTCGACGCATTCGGGTGCCGACGACGCTGCCTGCGGCACTTGCCGATTGTTGAGGGTGAAGAGATGCCGGCGCTCGGCCTCGTCGAGGCGCAATGCATCGGCAAGGGCGTTGAGCACCTGTGCGGAGGGCCTGATGTCGCGGCCCTGTTCCAGCCATGTATACCAGGTGGTGCCGACGCCGGCGAGCATGGCGAGTTCTTCACGCCGGAGACCCGGCCTGCGCCGACGAAAACCTTCCGGCAGGCCGACCTCGGATGGCGCCAGCCGCTCGCGGCGGGAGCGCAGGAAGGCCGCGAATTCGCGGCGGCGTGCTTCGAATGTATCAGCTCTCTGGTCCATGGCGGCGATCATATCAGTATCGATACCAGGATAAAACTGGAACTGTTTGCGGTTTTCCAGGCTGCCATGATCGACGTGTCGCAGGTGGTCGAAGCACCTGCGGATCGGTCAATTCAAGGAGCAGCATCATGTCTTTGCAGCATGTGGTCGTTATCGGCGGTTCTTCCGGTATCGGTCTTGCCACGGCGAAATTACTGTTGAAACAGGGATATACGGTCACCATCGCAGGCCGCGACGGTGAAAAACTGGCGGCGGCGAAGGCCTCGCTCGACGGCGATCTGCGCAGCCTCGTGCTCGATGCGACGGAGCTTTCCAGCCTGAAGAAGGCTTTTGCCGGGATCGGTGCGTTCGATCATCTCGTGCTGGCGATGGGCAGCGGCCATGGCGCCGGCCCTTTCGCGACGCTCGACATGGCGGATCTGCTCGCCGGATTTCAGACCAAGCTCATTCCGCATGCGGCAGCTGCTCAGGCGGCGTTGCCGCTGTTGCAGCCGGGTGGCAGCATCACCTTCGTCTCGGCGGTCAGTGCACAGGCCGCGATGCCCGGCACATCAGGGCTTGCGGCCATCAATGCCGGCATCGAGGCGATGGTGCCGGTGCTTGCCGCCGAGCTGAAACCGCTGCGCATCAATGGCGTTTCACCCGGGGTCGTCGATACGCCCTGGTGGAATTTCCTGCCGCCGGAGCAGCGCGGCAGCGCCTTTGCGGATTTCGCCGGCCGCACGCCGGTCGGCCGCGTCGGCAGGCCGGAAGATATCGCGCAGGCGATCGCCTTCCTGATCGGAAACGGCTTCATGAGTGGTCACGTCATCACCTGCGATGGCGGCGTGCGTCTCGGCGCCTGAAGCGGCGTTCATTCATGGCGTGGAATATACGATCGATGCCGCTGTTCCGACCCTCTGATCGTGTGACGCGGCAAGCCTCTCCTCGGCCTTGCGGGCGATCGCCTGCAGGTCGCGGGGCTTGCCTGATATCTTCTCCATGGCGGCGATGGCGACATCGGTCGCGAGATAATCCGGCTTGTGGCCGACGCCGTTGACGGTGATGAGTTCGGAGCCGGCGATGTCTCGGGCAAGGCCGCGCGAATGCAGGTGCTCCCAGACGATCTCGTCGCTGTCGCCGGTTATGATGACGGTGGGTGCTGCGATCTGCGAATAGAGCGGAGCCTGCTCCTTCACATAGGCGAGCAGCCGTTTGAAATCGGCGGCATTGTTGTGGAAGGCGTTGGGCCGCAGCACCAGCGACGGACCGGTTTTTTCGATGTAATCGGCCGGGCGCGGATTGGGACGGAAGATATTCAGCGTGCCGCGCTCCAGCCGGCGCAGACCGAGTGGCACGACGATCGCGTGGTTGAAGAGCCAGCCGAGAACAGGCGCTGTTGCCACATGATAATACCAGTCGATACCACCAGGCCAGGGATGAGTGGCCGGTGCGAGAAAGAGCAGGCCGGCGGTCTTCTCAGGGTGACGCAAGCCGAAGGCGGCGGTGATCGCGCCGCCGAAAGAATGACCGACGATAACAGCTTTTTCGATGCCGCGTTTCTCCATAAGCCTGGCGATCGCATCGGCCTGGCCGGAGGGAACCGCGTTTTCAGGGCCACCGCGTTCGGAATAACCGTGGCCGGGACGATCGACGAAGAGCATTTCGGCCCGGCCTTCGAGTGCGGCGCGGAAGGCTCCGACCTGGTCAAGCAGATTACCGCTGGCGCCGTGAATGAAGACCAGAGCCGGCAGATCCGCATTTTCAGGACGCGGGACGTGGACGGCATTCATGCGGTAGCCGCCGATATCCGTCAGTTCGCCGATATTCGGATAGGCATATTCGAATTGCCGCGCCTTATAGGCGGAGTAACCGATGGCGGCGGCGAGCGGGGCGAGAAGAGTGGAAACTTCTGCAAGCATGATCTTAACGGGCGACTGCTGTGGTTCTGATGGAGCGCTGCGGGCGGGCGAACCGCCGCACAGTTCTACAGGTTTAAAATTGGGCGGCGCGGTCCGACGTCAAGATATCAGCCCGAAAATCAGGTGCGGTTGCCGGCGAGTTTTTCAGCAAGCAAGTTGACCTGTTCCTGCGCAGTGCGATCGGCGGGATAGACATCGAGGAACCGTTCCCACGCCTTCAAGGTCAGTTGGTCATTGCCGGCATTGCTGAGGATCGCCGCCATGCCGGAGAGCGCGCCGAAATGGCGGGGTTCGAGATCGAGCACATGCTCGATATCGGACATCGACTTGCGGTAATTGCCCATGACGAAATTCAGCGTGGCGCGGCGGTTCCAGCTTTCGGCGTAATCGGGCTTCAGCGCGATCGCCTCGTCGAGGAAGTCGAGAGCGGCGGGGTTGCGCTTTTCCTCGATCGCCTTGTCGGCCCACTGCATCAGCAGGTTGATGGTGGCGCTGCCGGAATCGTTCCATTCCACGCGGATTTCATTGGCGATGCCGCCGGCCTTGTCGGGGTCGCGCTCGCGTTTCAACTGGCTGTAGAGCTGGTCGAGCCGCTGTTTCGGCGACGTGTTGACATCCGTCTGCTCGACAATGACATCCTTTTTCGCGGCAGCGGCCGGCATTTCGGCGGCGGCGGCCGGAAAGGCGGAGGTGAGCAGGGTGAGGGCGAGCGGCAGCGCCGCTGACGTCAAAGCAAAAAAGCGCATGGCGGACATATTAGCCCGCCAGCGCCGAAGATCAAACAAAT
>Ga0307515_10013331_pt1 | contig 15376 bp, 12 predicted proteins | sample 17_EM_MG_FD_194513 | JGI IMG/M metagenome (GOLD analysis project Ga0307515, IMG submission 194513) | Populus trichocarpa ectomycorrhiza microbial communities from riparian zone in the Pacific Northwest, United States - 17_EM | ecosystem: Host-associated > Plants > Roots > Unclassified | place... | reverse complement strand
AAAAATTAAAAAAATAGATAAAAAAAAATGAAGATAGGAATAAAAAGAATTATATAAATAGATTAACTGTGGAGTAATAAATATTTAAAGTATAAAGAATAAAAAAATAAAAAAACAAATTGTAAGGAAATAAAAGAAAGAACTAAAAATAAATACAAAAAAATAAAGATAAAACAAAAATAAATTAATGATAAATAGTTAAAATATAAATTGATAATTATGTCTAGAATAAGGGGGGAAAAGAGTGGGGGGATCTAAGCAATTAGTTTTTTCTAAAGAACAAAAAATCACAGATTTTCCTTAGCTATATTTCCCACTATAATAGAAAAAATTTTAAAAACTATATTTGTACTATTTATACGGGAAAATACCGTTTCCTTTTTCAATATTTTAGAAGTTTAACAAACTCTTTCCTTTTTTTTTTGTTTCAAGAAGTAAATATTTAATATTTAATTACAATATTAATGACAATTCCAATAATAGTTGAGGCGGCATGTATTTTGTTTATAAATTATAATATTTAATGGCGTGTTTGGGAGTATGGTTGTAGTTGTTTTTCAAAGTGTTTTTAACTTGAAAATAATTTTTTTTAAAAAAATTATTTTTGATATCAGCATATCAAAATGATATGAAAACACCAAAAAATATTAATTTGAAGTAAAGAAAAAAATAAAAAATATTTTTTTTTTCAAAATGCTTTGAAAACACAAAACCAAACAGGGCTAGTCTTGTATCGAGAGGTCTATCTGGATTTTGAAATGATGATTTAAATATTATAGAAATACATAACACATGTTTTAGATGAATTTATATACAACTTAAAACTTATATTAACTCAAAATTAAAAGAGTTGTTCAGTATATCTTGAACCAAAAACTTATATAATCTTTAAATTTTAAATTTTTTAAACTAATGGATATATCATTTTTTAAAAAAAGCTATTTATATCATAATTAAAAATTATTATTGTTAGAGGGGGAATGACAATTTTCTAATCTAGTTACTATTAATTACTTTAGAGAATTTTGATTTATTAAAATGCAAACTCAATTACCAATTTGAAAATACATATATAAAATTTATAATAAAGTCCTAAAAACCTTTTTTTTGTTATATACATATATATAAAGCATTTTATACACTTGATGAATATTTATTAGAAATTCTTAAATATAATTTTAAAAAAACACTACAAATTATATCCTATGACTTAATAAAACCGAAAACAAATATTTATTATAGTCCCTCATCTTCCCAAAACATATTTCTTAACCCTTTATATATTATCTTTTTCCAACCCCCCCTCAAAAGTCAAAAAAAGAAAAAACCCCAAAACCCTCCTCTCCTGTTCTTCCTTTCTCACTTGTCTTCTTCTCCCTCTTCTACTCCCTTCCTCTCCTCCCTCTCTCTCGCCATGGCATCCCCAAATCCCCAACATCAACATCAACAACCGCAACCACAACCTCCTCCTTTTGACATGCACAAGTTCTTCATGCCCACATCCACACCACCACCACCTCAAAACCCTTCTTCCTCCCCTTCTCCTCCTCCTCCCAATCTCATCATGATTCCTCCACCCCAACAAATCCCTTCTTCTTACCCTCCATCCACTGGGACCCACCACTTCCCTCACTACCCCAACTTCCCGTTTCCCTTCCCACCCCAACAACAACAATTTCAACCTCCTTACCCTCTCCAACAAAACCCTAACCCTAGCAACCCACCTCCTCTTGCTAACCCCCAACGTTCCCTCTCTTATCCCACACCCCCTCTCACCCCAAACCAACAACTCCAAGACCGTTCTGGTGCCGAAATCATGGCACTCCTCCGCACCCCTCAAAATCAAGAACCCCCACCAATCCCACCGCCGGCCGCGCCTGCGCAAGATTTTTCTGGAGCTGTTAATAATAGTAATAATATTTTTTCGGGGCCTATTAGGATGCCTAGCAGTACTAGTAGCAAGATGCCCAAGGGAAGGAGGGTAGCGGGTGAAAATGTAGTGTATGATGTGGATGTTAGATTGCAAGGAGAGGCGCAACCCCAGCTTGAAGTTACGCCTATAACTAAGTACTTTTCTGATCCTCAGCTGTGTTTAGGAAGGCAAATTGCTGTTAATAGGACTTATATTTGTTATGGGTTGAAGCAAGGGAATATTAGGATTCTTAATATTAATACCGCGCTGAGGTCTTTGTTTCGGACACATTCTCAGGTTAGGTTTCATTGATTCCTGTACCCTATTAAAGTTTTTTTTTTCTTGAGTTGTTTACGTGTTTTGGTGACATAATGTGTGTGGGTTTTATCAGCGGTGTTTTAGAAATGAATGAAGTCATGCTTTTGTGAGACTGGAATGCAATTTAGATGCTGTGGGGTTTTTGTTCATTGAATTTCTGGTGTGTTGTTGCCTGTTATTGTTGTAAGAATTCATTACCATAAGTCATGCCATTGCCATTGTTGTAAGAATTCATTACCATAATTGACGTCATTGTCGCAATTGCGTGTCTGTATGACTTCATTTCAGGGTATTTTATGGATTTCAAGAATATATGAGAAGAACTGCCTTTTGTGGTTTTATTTTATACTGGATATATTATTTTTAAAGTGGCTATGAAGATTTGTTAAGCTGCTTATTGATTTGCTCTGCTTATTATTATTATTATTATTATTATTATCATTATTATCTAAGCTGGTGCTTTGTTCTTTCAGAGGGTCACTGACATGGCTTTTTTTGCCGAGGATGTTCATCTTTTGGCTAGGTTAGATCCTGTTTTGTATACTATGATTTCCTCATCTTTTTATTGTCTTTGGGTTATTTGACATGCTTTTGTGCAGTGCTGGCATAGATGGACGGATTAATGTCTGGAAGATCTCTGAAGGTCCGGATGTGGAAGATAAGCCACAGATTACAGCACAGACAATTATTGCTGTCCAAATAGTTGGTGAGGGGGAAATTAAAAACCCAAGGGTTTGTTGGCATTGCTATAAACAGGTATGGCATTCTTTGACAGCTTATCATCGATGAAGGAGTTTCTATAATACTAGTGATTTTATGGTGGTGTTTCTCTTGTTTGCTTAGTTGCTTTTGTCATATTGCTTATGACATCATACTTTCACTTTTTTAAAGGAAATTTTGGTTGTTGGAGTTGGTAAACGAGTTCTGAGAATTGACACTAATAAAGTTGGAAAGGGCGAAGTCTATTCATCTGAGGCACCTCTTCAATGTACTGTTGACAAGCTGATTGATGGGGTCCAATTCGTTGGTAAACATGATGGAGAAGTCACTGATTTGTCAATGTGCCAATGGATGACCACCCGTTTGGTATCTGCTTCTATGGATGGCACGGTTTGTATTTGTCCTTATCTTTGGATGCACTTGATACTTATAGTTCTTTATGCAACTTTCACTTATTTCTTTCTTCAAACTATTTATTTAAATGGCTTAAACCGCACACATGAATTCTTTTTTATCCTTCTGTAACAGGAATGTTGAAGTTGCATTTTGGCATAGTTGCGTGTCTAATTTCTTGATGCAATATATGGATAGGTTAAGTTAGGGTTTCTCTATGTCCATTTCTTGTCTCTCCAATAGATAAAAGAATGTTGAAATTGATTAAAAGAAAGCAAAGAACCCTCAGAGAAGCACGAACATGGATGTCCTGGGTGGAGTTATGAGTAGAAATACTATGGAGGGGGGCCTCTTTTATCAATCGTTTGAGTAGGAGAAATAAAATTTGAAAAAAACCCAACTCTCACCAAAGTCAAAAAAAAGTTCACTTTGCATAGCTAAAACTGCTGTCTAATAGGGAAGCTGAGGCATTGAGTTTCCCTGCTATGATATTGCTTTGTGTTATCTGGATTTATTGGTCATGAAGCTTTTATTACAGTTTGAACTGATAGCAATTTAAGAGACATTTTCCTTGCATGCTGTGCTTGCACATCCCTAGAGTAAGGCTGTTTATGTGTGCCTTGTGCATATTTCTTATAGTTTTTGGAAATTAAAAGGGGTTTCTAATGAACTGCATTTTTGTGTGACAGATAAAGATTTGGGAGGATCACAAGGCATCGCCCCTTGTGGTTTTGAGACCGCACGATAGCCAACCTGTTTATTCAGCCACGTTCATGACTGCTACTGACCGGCCAGATCACATCATACTTGTCACAGCAGTACATACTAAGATCTTTATTTTCATTTGTCATAGTCTTGGATCACAATGTGGTAGCCAGGTGTTGAGAACCTGAGCTTTTGTGTAGTTAGATTGTCAAGCAAGTTGGCATGCATTTGATTGTTTGGATTCTTTTGAAATTTAATTTCGAGCTTGGATCACTGTAGAGTCCAGTTTTTATTTTTTATTTCCCTGGAGCTAATGTTTACACCTTTTGTTAATCAATCTTCCAAAACTTTTGAACAGGGGCCTCAGAACAGGGAAATGAAGATTTGGGCCTCAGCTAGTGAAGAAGGCTGGCTCCTGCCTAATGATTCTGATTTGTTGAATTGCACCCAGACATTAGAGCTGAAGAGTTCAGCTGAACCTCGAGCTGAGGAGGCATTCTTCAATCAAGTAGTAGCGTTGTCTCAAATGGGCCTTATTTTACTTGCAAATGCAAAGAGGAGTGCTATATATGCTGTGCATTTAGATTACGGTCCTAATCCAGCATCAACTAGTATGGACTACATATCAGAGTTTACTGTCACTATGCCTATTTTGAGTTTAACTGGGACAAGTGACGTTGTGCATGGCCAATCTGTTGCTCAAGTTTATTGCGTACAGACACAGGCAATTCAACAGTATACTTTGGAATTATGTCAGTGCCTGCCACCTTTGATGGAAAATGTGGGTTCAGAGAGGTCAGATTCCAGTGTTTTACATGGTGTGCCTAATGCTGATGGATATGCTGCCCTGGAGTCACATGGACGTAAATATTCTGATGTTCTTATGAGCTCCACATCAGTTGATGTGACCACTCCGCAACAAGATACTCCTGCTTCAAATATGGACCCCAGAACTATTGCTTCAAATATGTCCTCATCAACTAGTGATGCTGATATAGTTTGTGTTCCATCACCTCCTCTTCCTTTGAGACCTAGATTATCTAGAGGTCTTGCTGAGTTTGCAGTTGGGGGAATGTTTGAGCCAAGTCCTGCATCCAGCAACCAAGGCTTTAATCAACCAGCTATCGATTATTCAGTTGACCAGCAAATGGACACAATTTGTTCAAATTTGTCCGATGTGCCTTCCTTGGATGGTGACTCGAGGAATGATGAGAAGAAAATTGTACAAGATAATTCTACCACTCTTAATCCTCCTGTTACATTTAAACACCCAACTCATCTAATAACCCCTTCTGAGATTTTAATGGGTGCTTCATCCTCTGAAATTACCAATGTTAATGAGGGCAAGAGCGAGGTTGACTCAAATGTTCAAGATGTGGTTGTAAATAATGATGTTGTCAATGCTGAGGTGGAAGTTAAAACAGTTGGTGAAACAATAGCCACTCGAGATGACGGATTTAGTCTTCGAGGGGAATCCAAAAGGCCTGTTTTTGAAAACAAGGAAAAAATCTTTTGCTCCCAGGCATCAGATCTTGGTGTTGAGATGACTAGAGAGTGTTGTGCATTACAGCCAGACAAAAATATTGAGGAAAGTGGACAAGTTGATGGTGTTGGCATTAGCGAGTCTCTTGCCCCACCTTCTCATGCAGGTGGGGATGAAGTCCACGACTCAACAAAAGATATATCTGGGAAAGTTTCTGAGTCCACTGTGTCGACAGTTGTTCCACTGTCAACAACTCCAAGTACAAAAGGGAAGAAGCAGAAGGGGAAAAATTCTCAAGCATCAGGTTCATCTTCTCAATCTCCACCTGCCTTTAATTCAACAGATTCTTTGAACGAACCTGTCGGGGCTTCAAATCTCCTCTCCGTGGAGGGTGCCTTTCCTCGGTTTTTGGCTATGCAGGAGGCAATTAATCAGGTGATTGGTTAGACTCTGCACATGGAAAATACCCTACCTTACGTAGCATGTGTTATTTTCTTGCTAGACAATGTCATAAACTTAAAGATTTGACAAGGAACATATATGGCTGCAAGCAAGAACCTTGTGCTACTGTATTTGGCTACAATCCCTTTGTTAGTCCCTGTTCATTATTGGGCTGGGGATTAAGGAAGATTTTCATTCTTCTTCTTCTTGTTTTTTTCTTGCATATGAATAAATTCTTATGCATAAATAATATCACTTTCATTGACTTGGTGGGCTCTACATGTGGGTCTTACCAATGAGTGGTGGTGTTTTTTTCTGTGCACTCGCCATGCATGATCTTCTGTGCTACATAGCACAATTCTTTGCTAATAGTGGTGTTAGATTTTGCAAACAAAAATCTTGTTTTCTAGTTTCTATGATTTCATCTTAGAAAGTATAACACAAAACCTTATTGTCCTTTAGTCAGTGCTCATCCACTTTTGACATTGGTGTTCTTTCTTTCTATTTATTTTCCAGCTAGTGATCACACAAAAGGAAATGAATAAGCAGATGTCAAATATGGTTGCAATTCCTGTTTCTAAAGAATGTAGAAGACTAGAGACCACTTTGGGGCGGAACATTGAGAAAGCCATCAAAGCCAATACTGATGCATTGTGGGCTCGATTTCAAGAAGAGAATGCAAAGAATGAGAAGTTATTGCGAGATCGCACACAGCAGATAACAAGTTTGATCTTGAATTTTATCAATAAGGACTTGGCAGCCATGTTAGAGAAAGCACTGAAGAAGGAATTGGCTTCAGTTGGACAAGGTGTAGTTCGCACAATATCTCCAGTCATCGAGAAAACAGTATCTTCTGTTATTGTCGAGTCTTTCCAGGTAAGATATCTGAAAATCATATGCATTTTTATTCAGAAATTAAATATTTTCTTACTGATGTTTTTCTTTCTCCAGAGAGGAGTTGGTGACAAGGCAGTGAATCAACTGGAGAAATCAGTTAACTCAAAACTTGAGGCTACTGTTGCTAGGCAAATCCAAGCTCAGTTTCAAACTTCTGGCAAGCAAGCTCTCCAGGTATGAAGAAGTTAGCTTATCATAATTGTTTTGAATAATTAAACATCAGTGGGCCTCTGAATCAATGGTAAAAGTCTTGGGCTTGATACCGAATGTTGCCAGCTCAAGCTGTAAGTGTAGCCACTTCACACACAAATGCTGAAGGGTAGGGCTATCTGTTTTTGCAAAATACTACATAGACCTGGTGGGTCCTAGGCTGGTTAATGGTTTTCTATTGAAGATGCATGCCCGATATTATTTTCCTGAGGAGCATTACATCATCGTATAACTTTTGGTATGAATCTAGGGAGTGTCTGTCAGACATTGTTGATAATATAACTTTTCACGCAGGATTCCTTGAAGGCTGGTCTGGAAGCGTCAGTAATCCCTGCCTTTGAGATGTCTTGCAAAGCTATGTTTGATCAAGTAGATGCTGCCTTTCGGAAAGGGATGGTCGAGCATACAGCTACAACCCAGCAGCATTTTGAATCTGCACATTCTTCATTGGCACTCACTTTAAGGGTGTGTTTTCTTGTGCCGTGTTATGAATTCATTATAAAGAAGCCTTCATTAATTTATTGAAAACTGAAATGTTGGGGTTTTTTCGGATGGATCCTGAGCAAGAGTTGTCTGTTTATTTTGAATTTGGATTTGTATGTGAATAATCATATTTTCATCCTAACAATATCCAATTTTTCAAGCAGCTTGCCAAATTGTTTTACTCTGTACGTCTGTCATTCAGATATATTAGCCAAATATAGGTTCTTCTTGGGGATCATGAACTTAGCAAAGGGCGATTACATATGACTTGAGGCTATGATGTGCTTTTTGGTCATTGAGGTCTTACTATAGGTATTTAAGGAGTAAGGGTGTATCACAGAATCTAGATCGCAACTGCCATGAAGGCAGTGGCTGTTTAGTATGTGTTGCTATTGTGCTTTTAGTATTGCAAGTCGAAGCAAATGGATGTGCTGCAGTGGTCCTTTTGTCTCTCTTTTTTTTTCCATATTTGCCTGAATTATTTTTTTCCTTTTTGTATGTGTGCGCTCACTAAATGCAGGATTCCATCAACTCAGCATCATCATTGACGAAAACCTTGAGTACAGAGTTGGCTGATAGTCAAAGACAGCTGTTAGCTATTGCAGCAAACTCAGGTGCAACAAATTCGTTGGCTACACAACCTAGCAATGGACCTTTGGCTAGCTTCCATGAGAAGGTTTGTTATGTTTTATGATCTGAACTGTTTCAGCTGCTTATGACTGTCAAATATCATTTGTTATCGCGGAGGTAATTCTAAGCCTTCCCCGTTGATGATTCAGGTTGAAACACCTTTGGATCCAACAAAAGAGCTAACACGATTAATATCTGAACAACAATACGAGGCGGCATTCACTATTGTGCTACAAAGAAGTGATGTGGCCATGGTATCCTGGCTGTGTTGTCAGGTATTTTCTCGTTGTATCTAGTCCTGGTACTTCTGGATGTGATGGGATGAAACATGTTGTTTGCTTCTGCTAGTCAATGCTTCTGGTTAAGAAGAATTTTGCTTCACAAATGTCAAGTTTTATTTCATGTCATGTTTTCAGTCTGAAAAATATGAAATGGAAGATGTCTAGTTATTATTCTTGTTCTCATAGGTGCTGTTGCATTTTTTCCCCCCGCTATTCCTTTATGCGTTTCTTGTCTCATGCTAGTCTGCTGGGATTGTGGTTCTTATCTAAACTTTGAAATGGACTTGAGAAGAGGCGGTCATTTTAATTTTGCTCTCCTATTTTTTCCAGGTTGATCTGCAGGGTATCATGGCTATGTCTCCTCCTCCACTAAGCCAAAGAGTATTACTCGCACTTCTACAGCAGCTAGCCTGTGATATAAGCAAAGAGACTCCTCGAAAGCTTGAGTGGATGACAGTGGTGGCGGCTGCCATACAGCCAACAGACCAAATGATTGCTTACTATGCACGGCCTATTGTCGAGCAAGTATGTGAGATTTTGAACCAGCTAAGGAGATCAGCTGGCGTTACTGGCGCTGACATCACAAGCATCCGTATTCTCATGCATGTCGTTAATTACTTGCTGGTGACCTGTAAATGATGCTCCCATTGACAACCACTGTGCAAAAAACAGGGCAGAGTTTTGAAGTAGGAGACAGTGTACAAATCTTTGGTGGTTCATATATAGGGTCGTGGATTTTCTACATTTCCCAATTCGTAGAAGTAATTGAAAGAGAGGAGTTTGTAGTTCGTAGAGGCAAAATGATGCTCTCTTCTTATCTGTGAAATAATCTTTAGCATGTTTAAAGATTCTATCCTCATGACATTAAATTTCATGGTTTAATTCAAAGTGTGTTGGTACTCTCTCTCTTTTAGGGTCCTTTGTTGTGTGATCTCGCCACGTCTTTCGATGTGTTTAGAAATACAAGTTGTAATATTTTTTTAAAAAAATTAATATTTTTTATATTTGAAAATATAAAAAATAATTATTTTTTTAATAAAACTGATACACTGTGGACATGTATTTTTTTTTAAAAAAATTATATTTAAATGTTACAGGTATATTTGAATAAAAATAATATTTACAACCATGTTTTAAAAAAATAAAATCACAGTAACTTGAATATTGTTTTTCGAAGTTGAATATATAAAAAAAACAGCCGGCTGACTTGATATCAGCCCGATGGGCTTTGCTTTCAGAAACACGGTTGAACCCTGAAAATTTAATTTTTTAAAAAAATTTAAATTATTTTCATTTATGAATATTAAGAATAATTTTTAAAAAATAAAAAAATATTATTTTAATATATTTTTAAAAATAAAACATTCAAAAAAACATACATGGAGCTCAACCGATAAGTTAAGCTAATTGCTTAAGCATTGTCAACCATGGAATAACTGGTTTAATAATATCTTTTATAGTTTAATAAAAAAATTATTAAGGAAATTAATCATAATAAAAAAGTATTTACTCTTTTTTTTTTTTTTTTTTTTGCATTTCGTTTAAAAAAAAAACCAAAACGAAATCTACCTCTTTACACGGTGCCTCGGCAGAGACATGTTAAAACTATCTAAAAAATAAAAAGAAAAATCCTGAAGCTAAAATATTAAAAACAAAACCCGACCCGAATACCCACTCAATCCAGGTCCATGTCAGTTTTCCATTTTCTTTTTACCAGCACTGATCGGTTTCCCATCTTCGGGTCGTATAATATCCACCCGAATATCCAACCGCTCTCCTATAAAAATCCCTCGCGGCTGCCGATAAAGACATATCATAAACCGCTCTCGCTGCCGGATCCGATAACGTCTCATAAGCGTTGTGAATCTCAATAAAATCAACACCTTCGGATGGCTCATCATCGCGATCTAACATCGCATCAGGATGGTATACCTTAGCAAGACTTCTATACGCAGTCTTGATCTCCACTTGCGACGCGGTTGGATTGACCCGGAGTATTTCGTACAGACTCAGAGATGAATTCCTCGAGTCTACTCGGATAGTGTCAGGAAACGTTGAAACCGAGGCCTTGATTCGAAATCCCCGGAGAGAACGAGTGGAGGATGTCGTGATCGACGATGGAAGGAAAGTTTTTTGGACTATATTGGCGGTAGCCGCGGCCGTTGCGGCGGTGGTTAGAGCGGGGGTGGAAGAGATGGCATACATTGGAAGAGAGGGTTCCAGGGGCAAAGGGGGTATAAGAGAAGATGATTTTGGAGCGAAATTGTGTGGAATGGAGAGGAGAGAGACTGTTATTTATATATATATAGAGAGAGAGGTCAATTTTATTTTTTTAAAAGAATATTTATTTATTATTTATCTGAAAAGGAAGAAAAGAAAACAGTGGGTCTGAGGAGTGGCAGTTGTCTATTTTGTTGGAGATCTTTCCAATGGGCTGTTTGCTGTTGCTGACGTGGAATTTATTATATATTTATTAAATTCGTTAGTTAATAGGATAATATAATAAAGACCTTCTAGAAGAAAGAGCTATTTTCCATTTTCTTTTTTCTTTTTCCATTTTCTAGAACTATTTTTTTTCGCATAGAAAAAGGGTCATGCAGTCCATAATCAAATGGTTAGATTAGATAAATAGAGGAGTCGGTCACCACTACACAAAACAGTTTTATATATATATATATATATTTCTCCTATAAAAAAATAAAAGAAATTAACAAAATTGCTCTTTTATTGTAATCTTTTAAATTTTCTTTTTTATAAAAAATGTTATTTTACTAAAAAAACATTATTTTTATTTTAGAATCTTTCTTTTTTCTTTTAGGTTTTTTCATTATTCATGAAAACTCTTTTTTTTTTTTTGTCTCTAAGTTGGATCTTGGACACATGTTAGCTTCTACTAGCGTGTCATGTATCTTAAACTAACCATAATATGTCGTTTGATTGATCGAAAGATATATTGAGATAATAAAATATATTTGAGGGGCGTAATAAATTAAAATAGTAGTGTATAGATATATTAAATTGTATCGATATAATAATACACGGATAATTTAGTGTTTTAACTTTTTTAAATCAAATATTTAATTTTTATTAGTTTTCCAAGACAATCCACCAACAATTGCATTATAATAGATTATATAGAGTTTAATGTAATTGTTGATTTTATATATATATATATATAAATTTTAAATAGAGGGAATAAGGTTTACTATTGCGTTTTAAAAAAGAAAAAAGAAATGTGGCTTAAATCATGTACCAAGACCGGATTGGGTTGAATAAATTAGTTTTATTTTAATTAAATGATAAATAAATAGGCAACGACAACAAATGAATTAAATTAAAAAATAATAATTATGATAACTTGAAAAAAAATATTTTTGTAAAAAAAATAAACAATGTAGCTCAATTCATAACCTATTAAATATTATATGATGAAATGGGGTAGAAAACACTAAATAAATTGACTCATAATCACTGACACATGTCATATAAATAGAAAGAGAACGCAACAATACTTCCAAAGACACAATAAAAAAATATTTTTAGTTGTTAAGAGATGTTGCACGCACTAGTAAATACCCAACAAATGCCAACCTTTTTAGTTTTTTTATTATTTTCTTTCTGTATTGAAAGACCTATTTTCTCTTGAATTCATATGACAAGAAAAGATGCAAAAGATCATTGGAATTATAAATTTTTTTTTGTCTTTTAAGGGTATTTTGGTTGTTTTACTATGCGTTTTGTTTTCTTACTATTTTCTACACAAGATCAAATATCGAATTTCCCCTCATCCGACATGATAATTATGAAAATATAAAATCACCCATTGGCTCTAGTTTTAATTTTTTTTATTCTATAGATATTTTTGGCGTTCATTGTGTAATTAAGATGAAAAAAAAAACTTTTCTTGGCCGATCAACTTGGTGATTCATCAACTTGGAGTCTAGTTTATGCTAGGTTTGCTTTTAACCTGCATAAGAAGTTGACTAGATCAAATTTAGGCAACTCAGTAGGTCAACTCACAGCTTGATTGATCCCGTTAGATCAACTTTATGGATTGTTTTTTATTTTTTTTAAATAACATCGTTTCTAATTTTTTTAAAACATAAAACAAAAATAATATTGTTTTATAATAAACTTCAAATAACTCATCAATCCATGGATTGACATATCCAATCCACAATTTGAGCCTTAAACTATATTTGATAACTATGCTCATAATGAGAGTATAACCAATCGTTCATGGTACCAAAAAAATTATTACAAACCGTAATACATTATGCTTATCCAGTATCTAAATCACTTTATATAATTTGTTTTTATTTCACAAATAATTCAATGATGTTTTAGGAAATTTTATGCCAAATATGATAATATTTGCTTTTTACGAGGTTAACTCGATTTCACGATCTACATTGCAGGTTTAGCAAGTTGACCTGAGTTCCAGCTTATTTTTTTAGGGTTCTTTTTTAATTGTTTTTTTTTCAATTTCACTCTCCAACAACTTGATTTTTTTTATTATATAGTTTTTTTTTTAATATCATCCTTCAATAGTAGGATGTTTGAGAATTAAACTTTATAATTTCTTACAATTTGTTTTCGTATAGTTATCTTGGTCTCACATATTTATTTATTTTTCTTAATTTCAATATTCAATATTAGATCTGTTGGAAATAAAGTTTTGTAATTTTTTTAATTTTTTTCTACGGCGTTATCTTGATTTCATGTTCTGGATTGCAGGTTTGTTAAGTTAACCCAGACTTACTCGAGTGGTTTTTTTGTTGTCCTTTTAATTTAATATTTTTTTTGTATTTTTATCATTCAACACTAGGTTGATTAGGAATTGACTTTCATAATTTATTTTGATTTTGTTTATAAAGTTATAATATCTCATGACCTAGATCACATATTTGACAATTTAACTCGGGTCGATTCAATATGTCATCATCTCAATATTTTTTTAAAAGATATCATCCAATTGAGTTTTGATTGGACCACATAAAATTATGCTTGGTTAGTATTGCAACAATGTTTTATTTTTGTGGGACCTTATGTGTGATATCTCACATCGGAAGCGAGCGTCCAAAGCCAGGGCCTTATTAGTAGTGCTGGTTGCTAACATGTTGTACGCGTTTTAGGGCGTCAGGCTCAGAAGTGGGCTCACGCCACCAAGAACAAAATCGTGAAGGCGGTAAGGCCCAAAACGGACAATATATAGCATGTTGGGGCGGACTGTTACATTATGGGACCACCAAGAATTGAGATTAAACCTCAATTTTTTTTTAAAAAAAAAGACAAACTAACTAAAAGCTTCTCACTTTATTTTTTAAATCCATCACAAAAAAATAAATACAAAAGATAAGAGAAAAAAAATCCATAAGAAAAAAAACTTCTCAAATAACCCTTTATCTCATAGCACTTTGCAATGGATCATCACCTTAATAATTTATCATCTCAAGAATAGTTGAAAGAATACCTTACAATGATTTTTTAATTGGGTAGATTCAACATCTCTCTCCCAATAAATCCCCCTCCCCGTCTTCTTGGACTCTCTCCTCTCCTCTCCAATCAAAATTGAAATTGAATGATAACTGATATTTGTAAAATTTGATCGCAATATCAATTTTATTCCTGATGAGTTTTTAACTAATATTGTTGCACGCTTAGAAGAAATGGATACTAGAGGTTTTATCAGATGAATTTTATACATGATGAAATTGCAAATAGTTTAACTGAAAGAACCTTTTCATAAAGTATTATTCATTTCATGTTGTAATAATAATTAAATCTGTAATATTTTAATTAAAAATCAACAATATTAATATATATTATTTATAGTCATTTTACCACCAAATCTCAATTTAAAGTTTTTTTAACCAAATAAATTATACTCCATATTCATTCAACCTCAAATTTAGCCATATTTTTAACCAAACTCATATTCTATCTAATCATCAACTAAAAATACAACTTTTTTTCAAACCTCATCAATAAAACAACCGCCGTCCTCCCTGCACGGCAACAAACAACAGTATTATTTTTTGGGTAGTCAAATCGGCTGGTGCATTTTGGTGCAGCCGAGCCGAGACGAGACATCTTGCCAAAGTTTCTAGAAGCCAAGCCGGCCTCCAGAATCCCACCCTCCATCCTTTCTTTATCTGGTGTCTACCCTTTCAAATCCAACGGCACGCATCTAGTGAATTGTTTGGCACGCGTGAGGGCCTTCTAGAAGCATTTGTCAGGGGAAAAGTCACTTATCAGCTGTCACTTCTAAGTCACTGTTACGTAGAAGTGAAAGGACATCAGGTTTAGCACGTGCCAATGTTTCTAGAATAGATGGGAGTTCTTTTATTTGAGAAAACCTCAATTGCATCCCAAATTTTTATTTTTTTATCAATTTGATCACAAATGTTTCCTACATCTTGCAATGCCATTATTTTATTAATATTTCAAGCCCAATGTACATATTTTATACTAAAAATAACATTAATATGAAGAAAATAATTAATAAACATCAATAAAAAATTATTCTACTGACTTAAAATAGGAATAAAAACATCAATTTAATTTTGATTGAATATAAGAGACAAAGTAAAAGTTATGGCCTGCCATAGAGTATCAATTTCAATTTTCTAAGGGGTGTGTTAGGTTGTTTTTTAGAATATTTTTTTAAAAATATATTAAAATGATATTTTTATTATTTTTTAAAAATAATTTAAAAAAAAAACAATATTTCAACAGCATCCCAAAGTGTTCATCAATTGCATGGGGGGGGGGTGTTTATTTGGAGCCACTTCACTGTCTCGTCGTTTAATTGGTTAGTAAAAAAATAATCTTAAATTAATCATCTATGAAGTCAACACTACCAGTGCATGCTCCTTGTCAACCATGTGGATTGACCTTTTA
>Ga0307515_10013330_pt1 | contig 15376 bp, 18 predicted proteins | sample 17_EM_MG_FD_194513 | JGI IMG/M metagenome (GOLD analysis project Ga0307515, IMG submission 194513) | Populus trichocarpa ectomycorrhiza microbial communities from riparian zone in the Pacific Northwest, United States - 17_EM | ecosystem: Host-associated > Plants > Roots > Unclassified | place... | reverse complement strand
CTTGACTCTCCGGCCAGTGGTCCCCGACGACCTCAATTTCTCCCATCCCTCTGCCAAGCTAACCGCGACTTGGAAGATATTTTCGTTGAGCTCACGAACGATGCTCAGCACTTCCACCTCGGATAGGCGGTCCGCCGTGGATAAGAAAGTCTGTGCCACGGAAAGTTCTGCGGTTCTCGCTTCCAGCAGTTGCTCGGTTTTCTTCAACCTTTCTTCCATCGCCCGAGTTTGTCGGGTCTGTACTTCCATCTCTCGAGTTTGTCGGGCATGCGCTTCCGTAAACTTCTGCATAGAGCCACGGATCTCCATATTCTCGCGTTTCATTTTTGCAATCTGGTCGTCCTTGCGCCTGCCTTCCTCTTTCAGTTTCTCTCCTTCTCCTCTCAACCTTCGCACTTCGTCCTTGTACCTTTCATCACTTCGAAATCTCCCTATCATCCCGGCGACCATCTTAGTGCCTCCTCGAGGCCTCCCCATCTCCCCAGTCATCGGAGTATTGCTTCTTCTCGATCTCTCCGTCTCCTCAGTCACCGTGGCATCTCCTCTCCTCTCTTGTTTCTGTTCCGGTTCTCTGGGTTGCCTGGATGTCGAAGCCTGTCGATCCCGAGGCATCGCCAACGGTTCAGCCTTGGTCCCGCGTTCGCGTTGCGAAGGAGGGGGGTATGTGGGGGTGACATCTGGATGGCCGCGGGGTGTAGAGTTTTCACTCATAGTGTGGCTGACGGGTCGTGGCTGGAAGACAAGATAGAAGATATGGGGATCAGGTGCGTTTTCCTCGTCCTTGATGGCATCAACCTCGATGTGTGGCTGGCTTATATGTACCTGACTTCTATGTGGCGGCTTTTCATCTCCGTCCCATAAAGGAAAAGAGTGGCGGACCGAGAGAAATACTTAAAGTCTCCGGCGATTGAGCGATTACGGACCTTGTCCGCCACCTTTCCCTGACTCTCATCGTGGATATAGCCCGCCTCTGTTGCTCTGGCCCCTCGCGAAAGCTCATCGTCGTTCTCAATATTGAGGCTACGTTCAGTGGTGTCGCATATGCGTTCTTAGACCCCAGAGAAATCCCCATAATACGGTCTCTTACAGGTGTTCCTCCGATCTCTAGATCTAGAAACCGGGTGTTCCTGCCGGAAACACTGGGGTGGGGCCTGGAAACCTTCCTCCAGGCTTTGAGCATCCCACCAAGATGGCTAGGGGTACTGTCGAAATCGTCTCCGATGTGGAGGTTGTCACCGCCGACACCAGGACTGTCCATTCAGGAGCCGCTCTTCCGAATATCTTGAATAACTCCCCGTTCACGTGCGGTATGACCGCCGTTCAAATCTTCGGCTCCAGAGACGCCTTCACGGTATATATTTGATTTCCCACTTGCTCGCCAAGACCCGCAAGAGTCTCAGCTCCGTGTCTATTGCCACCAATCACACATTCGAGGGATCAGGAAAGGTGAAGGAATCCCTAGCCAACCCCGAGGCATTTGCCGTTGCTGCCGCTCCCGCTGCGATTACCGGAGAGACCATTGCTGCCCCGGCCGAAGGTGAAGCCGAGTCCGTGACGGTAACTGTTTTTCTCAATCTACGATGAATATGTTCTGAACCTTGCTGACTGTTCGATTAAACCACTGTTTACACTGCGTTAATCTGTATTCAAAAGCGCCCTGTCCAACCCATGTGTGAAACCCTGTGTCGAATCTCGAGCAGAGAAGTCAAAAGGATCGCTGTACGGCATCTACTCGATTGCGTCTGAGCGCGTGTTGACCAGGAATGATCGCTCCGCCTTTCTATTTACACCCGACACCCTATGCGGAGGATCCAGTGGGCATCCGCGGTTTCTCCCTTCTCACGGAGGGAGAACGAAGCGAACACGATCCTGGTGTCGTATTCTTCTGTCTTTGATATCCCCCCACACCTTTCTTCAGTTTCTTCTGCTATTGCTTCTTTATTTGCTCTGCTTTGAATTTCCGTACACTCGGCAATCCGCAGCTCAGCACGTTATTTGTGACCACTCCACTCACGGCCACCTGTGCTCACTGCCTCTGTTGTAGCGCTCTCGTGTTTTTTTTTGTGGAATATATCGTTTCTGTCGACGATTCATATCAACAAATCAAAGGCGTTCCCCTAATTTCCCACAGCTAGCCATTAAATATTAAACGTTGACCTTCAGTCACACACAACTGGTTCAATAGCCCAGATCAGCGTGTATTATCCATGCAGCGACTCCTCTTAGACCTTCTCCAAGGGGTTGTCGTAGACAACCACGGCATCGCTTCTAAAAGTCGGATTTAGCCGACGGAAGGGAAACTCGGAAAACGTTGCTGCAAACCTTCTCTCTTCGCCCTAGATTCACGTATGTGGAAGTCGGATGAGGTAAACGGGTACGTGTAGAACAAGATGCGCACGTACCGTTTCGGAGTCGATCCAACTGGCCTGTGCTTTAAGCTCTGTGAGGCCCACGAGTAGAATTATCTTGTAGTCCCGCTTGTAGGCCATTTTTCCTGTTTCCACGAGTTTCGATGTATATGGAGCACTGGAGATGTCGGCCTTGACACGACACAATGTTTCGAACTTGTCTTTTGGCTCTGAGCGCTCTTCACAAAGTAACAAGGGAAGCCAAACACTCTACCTGGTTCCACATCCTCCCACTCTGGCGAGGCTAAAGCCCCTGTGTATTTAATGATTCGTGTGAGGGCGTGTTTTCGCGGGGCGTCCTCGGTTACTGCGGAACGCCTATGTTGGATCTCTCGATTCTCTAAAATCTTAGTGCCCTGTAGAGCAATCGAATTCAATCTGAAACGCCGAGTAAAGACTGAATGACGAACCCGAGTCAACATGGCAGAAAAATTATCAGGGATGCGTTTTTCCCCCATGGCATCGATAAGCGAGTTATATGAGCGTTGGACGTGCTCTGAATCGGAGGGGTCGTATGCAATGGTACCGAGTGTACCGTACGTGAACTTCGAGATCCTGCCTGTCACAAAATGGTCAGCGTAATATGAAACTGCCCCGATGGCGACGGCTTTGTTCCTATCCAATAACCACGGTCATAGCCTGCCTCTACCCCAGGGACAGATCACTCACGTATGCGTGTCTGGCTTGAAAAACCGAAAACCAAGATCCAGAAGCCGCTGCTGGAGTTGCTCGGACAACCGCGGACTTGTGGCAAACCCGCCAACGAGAAATGCGAACTACTTACGATCAATCAGGAGCGGTGCTCGAGAATGTCAGAATGCACGGACCGATTTGGTGCGAAGGCGTCGCCTGAAGTTGTCCCTGATAGAGTCCACGGTAGACTGGATTGAGGGTTCGAAGAACTCGGAAACTTGCGCGCTGTGTACAAGAATGTCTCGATCCCGGTTCATCAACAGGGTGGGTGTAAATTTACCCAGTCAAAGTTATCCTCCCGGCCTTGATTCCGTAGTCGAGATCGTTGTCCCGCGGAGAACCAAATTTGACGTGCTGATCTGCACGGCTACTCGAAGTCGAAAAGACCTTCTTCACTCCTTCGTCAAACTTCTGGGAGAACGCTGCCAGGTCTTCGGGGTTGTTAAATTTTGAATACGTCAATTTCTCTGGTTACGGGTTGAGTGACGATTGATCTGTGGGTGGAACACTAGAACATACCTTGGACCGCCGCCATTGCCCTCGCTGTGACAAGCTCTCCGCCTTGCACCAAGCCTAAATGAACGTCATCGAACGGAAAAACTTGCCATTATGTTGGAGCCGACCCACACTTGGGCTCATACGACTCTTTGACCTGTAGCGGTCCATTGCTGACAACCGTATAGGTGCTGATATCTATGGTTCCACCGCCCGCGTCGATGACCAAAACTTGTTCACAGGGCTGCGAGCGTGTCAAAACCAGCTCTGAGCAAGGACAATGTGATGGACCTTTAGTTGTTCACCCGCGCAGGTCTCGGCTGCGCAGAAATTGAAGCATGCTTCGCCTTCGGTGACAAAATGGACGGAAGCGTGCCCAACGGGTGTGTCGGAGACAATGCCCGCCTTGATCGCGGCGCTTCGCAGTTGACTTTGCTGTGGGCCTCCCCATCCGTTTGGGTGACTCAACACCAACTCGATGCTTGAGATCGAGTCCCACATGACATTTGGCTCCGAAGTCTTGAACAGTTCCTCTGTCGAATCGAAGAGATAGCGCATATAATCTGCGAACACGTCGACAATGCCCTTCCCTCTTGGGAGTTCCGTGCTCATCCGATCCTTCATCGCGACAGGAAGCTGCAAGGGTGAGAGCATCAACTTCCACCTGATCCACTGTCAGTGGTTTGCACGGGTGAACGTAAGGCAATCTCCCACCATTTCATCCTCAGAAACTCGTCGCTATCCTGGAAATCAACCCCGTTCTCGACGCCACAGAAGTTTCCCTCGTGATCGTAATACAGCACGGAGGGAACTTTTGCAGACCCGGGATTAGGATTGTTGAGGTACCTGAGTCCTACCCGTTACGCTTTGTCACCGGATCAGGGACGGAGGAAGCACTTGCCTTGTAACAGATCGGATTTGAGGGACCTTGCCAGGATCTAGAAGGGCATATGCGGCACCGCTGAAGGTAGTCCCGATGTCGAGAGCGACGATGAGCTTTCGCGAGAGGCCAGAGTAACGGGCACGCGCCGCGCACATGACAGGAGTGAGAGCAAGGCGACAGACAGGGACCGTAATCGCTCGACAGCCAGAGGCTTTAAGTATTTCTTTGAGCCTCAGAAGCTAGCCACATACGGCGGTTTGCATATACGGCCTTCCTCCCCCTGACCCCTCGAGTCTGAATTGATGCCATCTCCAATTCGGAGGTCCTGCCGGGTAGCGCTGCGGCAAGGGATGTTCACTAGAGCTTTCTTCTCCCCTCTGAACTCGAGGCCGAATTCATTCTGTTATGACCCTTCCAGAATTATCCGGAGACCGGAGTGCTCAACGTTCAACCTTTACTAGTCGCTTCCATTAATGTAATATGACCACACGCGAGGTTGCAAAAACCTCCAACGCCCCGCCGGGATTCGTCCACAATGTAGTCTCTTGTCATCGAAGGTTGGGACGGGTTACAAATCCGCAAAATAAACTAGGATCCAGCCTCAAGTTCGGAGGTGGGGAGGGTGCAGGGAGAGAGGATGCCTCTGAACCGCAAACTGTCGCGCACGGGGCTGTCGATGCAAGAGGTGGTATCGGGCACGCTATCGCGGTGTAGCTGAAACGACACGGAACCGGAAAGGAGAGAAGATACTGTGATAGCTACAGAGATGAGGTGATTGCGGAGAGAGAGATATGGGGTCTGAAGAGAGTGGATGACAGGCACACGTTGAGATTGTTCCTGTGCGTAACCAGCGTCAGAGTCTGCCCCGCTGCGAAAACGGATTGTCGAAATGGCAGATTTCTGAGTGCAGAACGATCTGAGTGGACGTAGTGGATAAGATCAACCAAAGAAAAATTCTCATCCGTCGCGAGCTACACTCCAACGCGGGTCTCCTGCAGCACTTCCCACCTATATTATCACTACAATTTCAAAGGGTTTTTGTTTGTTTTTACTTTGAGAGAAACGATTCAAATCCCGACACAATGACAATCACCATTTCTTCAGGCATTTTACCAGTGAAGCGTAAGCGCGTGCGTTGGCGTGCGCCGTGAGCAGTCGTGGGAAGAGACGACACCGGCAGGTGCCGCTCGTAACTTATGGCAACCGCCAGACCGCTGTCCAGCCCGTCACAATCGGAGAACGTCGCCCAATGGCTGACATTGGTATCCATGCCTTGATAGATCCATTGGGACTCAAGTCAGTTGCTATGCGCTTGCACAGGTTAGAGGTTTCTGACAGACCCGTTACGACAATCGGGAGGACACTTGCACTTTATCGCGACTCAGGTGGTAAGCCAAGGACGTGTTGACGCGTTGTAAGGAAAAACCGGTTCACAATGAGTGTTACTCGCGTGCAGAAGGAGGCACACTTCAGTCGCCTCAAGGAATATCCCGTATGTCCATCCATTTTATTCCGCCGCGGTTCCTGAAGCCGTACCCCCCAGCTCCCGCCTCCGTGGTCAATGTTGGCTGGGGCATTCTTCACGGTACCCTAATGTTGATAATGTTGGATCCAACCAAATACACCGGGGTTTTGTTTCCCTTCGTGACAAGGGTGCTGAGGCTGTCACAGCCGGAACATGGGTTGGCCCCCCCGAAGCCGCCTTTCTTAACATGTTGAAGAATTCTCCGTTCACGTACGGTATGATTGTCGTTCAAGTCTTCGACTCCGGAAACTCCTTTACCGGACACCCCCGACGTTTTGGACCGAGTTGGTTGACCGATTCTTGTCCGTTATCAAGACCATTCCCGCTATCACCTTAGCTCTCTCTTACCTAACCATCGTTTCGGTCTCCCATTCGTTCGTCAACGCTTACAAGAATCTCATCGCCGTGTTCGTTGTCACCTATTACACGTTCGACTGGGACCAGAAAAGGTGAAGGAATGTAATTAGCTAGTTAGTGACTGAGGCATTTGCCGCTTCAGTAACCCGTGCCGCAGTTTCCGAGGAAACCACTGCTGCCCCGGCCGAGGAGAAGAAAAAACACGAGGAGGGGGAAGATGAGGACACGGTAAGACTGTTTTTCTCGATTTATAATGAATATGGTCTGAAATTTCCGGTCTTGCTAAGGCTCTGGACCGTTCGATTAAACCACTGCCTACTGCGGTAATCTGTATCCAGAAGCATGCCGCTCCAGTCTGTGTGTGAAGCCCTGTGTGAGAAATCTCGAGCAGAGAGGTCGAAAGGATCATTGCACCTCGCTGATCGACGCCTGGGTGCGCGTTGAACTTCGGAGAACGGTCGCCTCATTTGTTCCCCCTTCCTGTTCGCGCCTCTGTCCCCCTCCCTGTTCGCGCCTCTGTCCCCCTCCCTTTTTTCACAGTTTCATCCGTTATTGTTTCTTGATTTGCTCTACTTTATTTCTGCACACCCGGTAATCTGCAGCTCAGCGTGTTTTTGTGATAATTCCATTCACGAACACCCGTGCTCGCTCCCTTTGCTGTAGCGTTCTCGTGTTTTTTGTGGAACATGCCATTTCTTTCGATGGTTTACATACGCCAATCGGAGACGTTTCTCTCACCTCTCGCAGCTGGCCATTGGCCGGTAGTATAGATAAACGTACATTATTATGACGGAAGTGGGACATCACCGCAGTTCGATAACCAGAATCACCCTGAAGTAGTCATGCAGCAACAACCTTAGACCCTCTCCGAGGGGTTATCGTAGACAACCACCGCATCACTCCTGAAAGTCCCATTCAGCCTACGGAGAAACTCGGAAAGCTTTGCTACAAACCTTCTCTCCTCCCCCTAGATTCACGTATTTGGAAATCGGATGAGGTAAATGGGTAAATGTAGATCGAGATGCACACGTACGGTTCTGGAATCAATCCAACTAGCCTGTGCTTTAAGCTCCGTGAGGCCCACAAGTAGAATTACATCGTGCTTCCGCTCATAGGCCGTTTTTCCTGTTTCCGTGAGTGTTGATGTATACGGAGCGCTGGAGATGTCGGCCTTGACAAGACACAACGTTTCGAACTTGTCTTTTGGCTCTAAGTGCTTTTCACAAAGTAATAGGGAAAGATAAACACTACCTGGTTCAACATCCTTCCACTCGGGGGTAGCCAGAGTCCCCGTATATTTAATGATTCGCACGGTGCCATGTTGTGGTGGGGCACCCTTGGCTGACACGCGAAACCTGTGTCGGACCTCTCGATCCTCCAAAATCTCAGTGCCCTGCAGAGGGATAGAGTCCAGCCCGAACAGCCAAATAGAAGTTATGCATGACGAACCCGGGTCAACATAGTAGTGAAATGACCAGAAATGTATTTTTCCCCCATGGCATTGACATACAACGTATGTGAGCGTTGGACGTGCTCTGGATCGGAGGGGTTGTATACAGGGCAACTGAGTACACCGTACGTGAACTTCGAGATCCTGCCTGTCACGAAATGGTCAACGTGATGTGAAACCGCCCCGATGGCAACAGCCTTGTTCCTATCCAACAACCAACGTCACAGTCTGCCTCGACTCCAGGGACTGGTCACTCACGTGTGCGTGTCTGGCTTGAAAAACCGAAACCCGAGGCCCGAAAGTCGCTGTTGAAGTTGCTCGGACAACCAAGGGCTTGCGGCAAACCCGCCAACAAGAAATGCGAACTGCTCATGATCAATCAGGAGCGGTGTTCAAGAGTGTCAGAGAATACGGACCGATTCGGTGGTAAGACGTTGCCTGAAGTTGTCCCTGATACAGTCCACGGCAGACTGAATCGAGGGCTCGAAAGAAGCAGAAACTTGTGCGCCGTATGCGGGAATGTCTCGGCGCCGATGCATCAATAGGGTGAGGGGAGTTTACCTAGTCAATGTTATCCTCCCGGCCTTGATTCCGTAGTCGGGATCATTGTCTCTCGGAGAGCCAAACTTGACGTGTTGATCTGTATGGCTGTTCGAAGTCGAAAAGATCTTCTTCACCCCTTCGTCGAACTTCCGGGAAAACGACGCCAGGTCTTCGGGGGTGTTGAATTTGGAATACTTCAACTCCTCTGGTTGCGTGCTGAGCAATCGGTCTGTAGGTGGAGCGTTAGAACGCACCTCGGACCGTCGCCGTTGCCCTCGCTGTCACAAGCTCTCCCCCTTGCACCAAGCCTAGAATGAATGTTATCGAATGGAAAAAATGACATTACGACGGGACCGACTCACACTTTGGTTCATACAACTCTTCGACCTGTAGCGGTCCATTGCCGACAACCTTGTAGGTGCTGATATCGATGGTCCCACCGCCCGCATCGATGATCAAGACTTGTTCGCCTGGCTGCAGACGCGTCAGAACCAGCTGTGAGCAAGGACAGTGCGACGGACCTTTAGTTGTTCACCCGCGTGGATCTCTGTTGCGCAGAAGTTGAAACATGCCTCTCCTTCCGTAACAAAGTGGATGCAGGCACGCCCAGTGGGTGTGTCAGGGACGATCCCCGCCTTGATCGCGGCGCTTCGCAGTTGACTTTGCTGTGGGCCTCCCCACCCATTTGGGTGGGTCAACACCAACTCTATCCCTGAGATCGAGTCCCATCGAACGATTGGCTCTGAAGACTTGAACAGCTCCTCGGTCGAGTCGAAGAGATAGCGCATATAATCTGCGAACACATCAACGATGGTCTTCCCTCTTGGGAGTTCCGTGCTCATCTGATCCTTCACCGCAACAGGCGGCTCCAAGGGTGAGAGCATCAACTTCCACCTAACCCACCATCAGCGGTTTGGACAAGTGAACGTAACGCAACCTCCCACCATTTCATCCTGAGAAGCCCGTCGTTATCTTGGAAATCAACCCCGTTCTCGACGCCACGGAAGTTTCCCTCGTAATCGTAATATAGAATGGAGGAAACTTTCGCAGACCCAGGATTAGGATTGTTGAGGTATCTATCTCCTATTTGTTACTCTTTGTTACCGGATCAAGGTCGGGGGAAGCACCTGCCTTGTAACAGATCGGGTTTGGGGGACTTGGCCAGGATCTAAGAGGGCATATGCGGCACCGCTGAAGGTAGTCCCGATGTCGAGAGCGATGATGAGTTTTCGCAAGGGGCCATAGTAGGGGGCACGTGGTGGAGTCATGGTAGGAATGAGAGCAAGGCGACAGAGAGGGACCGCAACCGTCCGATAGCCAGGAATGTTAAGTATTTCTTGAGTCCCATCAAACCATTCCTTTACGGGACGGAGATGAAAGGCCATCCTACAGAAGCTAACCAGATATAAGCCGCCTTCACATCGAGGTCGTTCCCATCAAGAACGAGGAAAACGCACCTAACCCACCCTTCATTTACGGGGACCAGAGACCTAATCTCCTATCACGAAGGTTACGCGCCTAATCCATCTATCCTTCACGAGTTTGCGTTCCAACCATGACCTGCCACGCACACTATGAGCAAAGACCCCACACTCCGTGGCCATCCCAAAGTCACTCCCACAGGCCCTCGCCTCTGTCACTCAAGAGTAAGGTTGAACCGTCTGCGGTTTCTTGGGAACGACACCCTGTGATAATCAGGTCGCCGGAGGAGAAAGAGGTGGGGAAATTGCGAAGAAATGTAGGGGCCTTGAAGGAGTGGATAGCAGGCAGAGAGCAGTACTAAGGTTGAGAATATTCCTGAGCGTAGCAAGCGCTAGGGTCGCCCGTCGTGAAAGCGGGCACATCCGGGATTTCCCACCCATATGACAGTGTTGAAGTTTAAACTTGAAGCTTTGAAGAGCCACCTTGGGGATCAGTTTGGAAGGAGCGGCGCCGTCGCGTGCACTCCAACGTTGGATTCAACCAAATGCATCAGATTCGTGTTTCCCTTCATAGCAAGAGAACCGTTGCCACGGGAAAACACCCTACAGTCCTCCGTGTTTTACGTTCGATCCTCTCGAATGCCTCTTTCTCCACGTCAAAGGAAACATCGGATTTGTCTGCACTTCTGGTGATTTGAAGGACACTAGGGACCTCACCACCCGGAAAAAGGTCGCCATCCCCGCTATGGCCGGTGCTTCTGCTCCTCGAGATGACATCTTTCCTGCAAGAAACGCTGGAATGTGGGACCCAGAAAGAAAGGTTTCCCAGGCTTCGGGTATTCCTGTTTCCCTCCTCCTCTCGGCCGCACGCAATGAGGCAGGCGAGCACCTCCCGTGCGCCGTCCTCCCTAACAACGACCACCCACGCGGAAGAGTGGGCTTCCGCTGTTTCTTCCTTCCCACAGAATGTAGGAACGAAGCGACCATGACCCCTAGTGTCGTGTTCTTCTGCCTTCGTCGTTTCACCCATTCCTTTCTTCGCAATTTCTTCCATTATTGTTTCTCGATCTGCTCCGCTCGGCTTCCGTACACTTCCGCAGCTCAGCGTCGCAGTGCTGTTTACGACACTCCACTCACGACCACCTGTGCTCGCTCTCTCTGCTCTAGTCCTTTCGCGTTGTTTGTGAAACTTACCATTTCCGTCGACTGTTCATATACACAAGTTCGGAGACGTGTCTCTCGCCTGACACAGCTTGCCATTGATCGATAGTATAGATAAGGGTACATCCTTATGATGGAAGCGAGACACAACCAGTTCAATAACCCAAATAATCATGCAGCGACACCCCTTAGACCCTCTCCGAGGGGTTGTCGTAGACAACCACTGCATCGCTCCTAGAAGTCGCATTCAGCCTACTGAGAAACTCGGAAAGTTTTGCTACAAACCTTCTCTCTTCCCCCTAGATTCACGTGTGGAAATCAGATGAGGTAAATTGGTACGTGTAGAGCGAGATGTGCATGTACCGTTTCAGAGTCGGTCCAGCTGACTTGTGCTTTAAGCTCTGTGAGACCCACGAGTAGAATGATCCCATATTCCCGCCTGTAGCCCATTTTCCCTGTTTCTAGGAGTTTTGATGTATATGGAGCACCGGAGATGTCGGCCTTGACACGACATAGCTTCTCGAACTTGTCTTTTGGCTCTGAGTGTTTTTCACGGGGTACCAGGGGAAGCTAAACACTCTACCTGGTTCAACATCCTTCCACTCCGGTATGGCTAAAGGCCCTATGTATTTAATGATTCGCGCGGAGCCACGTTGTGATGGGGCACCCTCGGATGTTGCGTGGCACCCCTGTAAGATCTCTCGGTCCTCTGAGATTTTAGTACCCTGCAGGGCGATGGGATACAGTCCGAACATCCAAATTAAAGTTGTGCGTGACGAACCCAAGTCAACATAGTAAAAAAATAACCAGGAATGCATCTTTCCCCCATGGCATCGATACGCGACTTGTGTGAGCGTCGAATATGCTCTAGATTGGAGGAGTCGTATAGAATGTCACCGAGTACACCGTACGTGAACTTCGAAATCCTGCCTGTCACGAAATGGTCAGCATAATATGAAACCGCCCCGATGGCGACGGCTTTGTCCCTATCCAACAACAAAGGTCACAGCCTGCCTTGAACCCAGGGACACATTACTCACGTATGCGTGTCTGGCCTGAAAAACTGAAACCCAAGATCCAGAAGCCGCTGCTGGAGTTGCTCGGACAACCAAGGACTTGTGGCAAACCCGCCAACCAGAAATGCAAACTGCTCATGATCGATCACGAGCGACGCTCAAGAATGTCAGAGGATACGGACCGATTTGGTGGGAAGGCGTCGCCTGAAGTTGTCCCTGATAGAGTCCACGGTAGATTGAATTGAGGGTTCGAAGAACCCAGAAACTTGTGCACTGTGTGAGAACGTCTCAGCGTTAGTTCATCAACAGGGTGGGTATGGGTTTACCCGGTCAACGTTATCCTCCCAGCCTTGATTCCGTAGTCGAGATCGTTGTCTCTGAAAGAACCAAATTTGACGTGTTGATCTGCACGGCTATTCAAAGTCGAAAAGATCCTCTTCACCCCTTCGTCGAACTTCTGGGAGAACGCTGCGAGGTCCTCAGGGTTGTTGAATTTGGAATACGTCAGCTTCTCTAGTTGGGGCCGGGTTGAGCGATCGGTCTGTGAGTAGAACGCTAGACTAACAAAACGCACCTTGGACCATCGCCGTTGCCCTCGCTGTCACAAGCTCTCCCCCTTGCACCAAGCCTAAGATAAACGTTATCGAACGGAAGAACGTGCCATTATGGTGGGCCAACCCACACTTGGGTTCGTACAACTCTTCGACCTGTAGCGGTCCATTGCTGACAACCGTGTAGGTGCTGATATCGATGGTCCCACCGCCCGCATCAATGATCAAGACTTGTTCACCGGGCTGCGAGCGTGTCAAAGCCGGCTCTGAGCACGGACAATGTGACGGACCTTTAGCGTTTCACTGCCGGCACGGATTTCTGTAGCGCAAAAGTTGAAACATGCCTCGCCCTCGGTGACAAAGTGGACGCGGGCACGCCCAGTGGGTGTGTCAGGGACAATACCCGCCTTGATTGCGGCGCTTCGCAGCTGACTTTGCTGTGGGCCTCCCCACCCGTTTGGGTGGGTCAACACTAACTCGATGCTCGAAATCGAGTCCCATCGAACATTTGGCTCCGAAGACTTGAACAGCTCTTCGGTCGAGTCGAAGAGATAACGCATATAATCTGCGAACATATCGACGACGCCCTTCCCCCTTGGTAGTTCCGTGCTCATCCGATCCCTCATCGCGACAGGAAGCTCCAAGGGTGAGAGCATCAACTTCCACCTAATCCGCCGTCGGTGATTTGCACAGACAGAAGTAACGCGATCTCTCACCATTTCATCCTGAGGAACTCGTCGCTATCCTGGAAATCAACCCCGTTTTCGACGCCACAGAAGTTTCCCTCGTGGTCGTAATACAGCACAGAGGAAACTTTTGCAGACCCGGGATTTGGATTGTTGAGGTACCTGTGACTTACTCGTTGCCTTTTGTTACTAAGTCGGGGTGGGAAGCACCTGCCTTGTAACGGATCGGATTTGAGGGACTTGGCCAGGATCTAAGAGGGCATATGCGGCACCACTGAAGGTAGTCCCGATGTCGAGAGCGACAATGAGCTTTCGCGAGAGGCCAGAGTATTGGGGACGCGCTGTGGCCATGATGGGAGTGAGAGCAAGGTGACAGACAGTGTTTCTTTGAGTCTCGCCACACTTTTCCTTTACAGGACAGAGATGAAAGGCCGTTACACAGAAGCCTGCAACATATAAGCCATCTGCACGCCGAGGTTGATGCCATCAAGAACGAGGAAAACGCACCCAATCCGCCCATCGAGAACGAGGACCGCGCGCCTAACCTCCTATGACGAGAAAGCGCACCCAATCCATCTATCCTTTACAAGTTTGTGTTCCAACTACGACCCGCCACCCACAGTCCGCGGCCATCTCAAAGTCACCCCCTCTCTCTGCGGCACGCGAGAGCAGGGCTGAATCATCGTCGGCGTCTTAGAATTGGCACGCTCCGACACTCAGACCACCCGGAGGACCGGAAAGGAAAGAGGAGATACTGCGATGGCTGCAGAGATGGGGTGATGAAGAGGGGTAGGGGGTATTAAAGGAGTGGATAACAGGCAGAGAACACGTTAAGATTGTTCCCGTGCGTAACCAGCATTAGAGTCTTCCCGCTGTGAAAATGGTCCCTTAAAGCACGTGTCACCACAATTTCATAGGGTTTCTGTTCGTTTTCACCTTGAGAGAAATGATTCCAACTCCAACACGGAATCGTCTCTTTAGCGGAGAAACAGGAATCTTGCCACCGGTGAAACTAAGCATGAGCAATCGTGGGAAGAGACACCCGAGCTCTGAATTTGACGCTGGATTTCAGCCTAGGAAGAGACGACATCGGCACCTCCCCCGTGCCCTCCCCTTCCAAACCACGTCCCTCCCGCCTCTAGGTTCGAGGCTGGATTCCAGCCTGGATAGGCGCCGCCTGCAATGACTGGAAATTAACTAACATCGTGATGGTATCCACGCCCTGAAAAAACGCTTGCACGGGTTAGAGGCACACTTCAATCGCCTCAAGGAACTTGTTGCCAACCTCCGTACGTCCATACGTTTCACTTTGCCACGGTCTCTGAAGCTCATACCCCTCACCCTCCGTCTTCGCGGTCAATATTGACAATGTTGGATCCAATCAAATGCACCAGATTTGTTTCCCTTCGTCGGGACGAAGCGACCACGACCCCCAGCATTGTATTCGTCTGTCTTCGTCATTTCTCCCATCCATTTCTTCGCAGTTTCTTCCGTCATCGATTCTTGGTTCGCTCCGCTTGGTTTCCGCGCACTCAGTAATCCGCAGCCCAGCATATCGCTTGCGATCACTCCACTCACGACCACCTGTGCTCGCTTCCCCTGTTGTAATCCTCTTGTGTTGTTTGTAAAACATACCATTTCCGTCGACGGTTCATACGCACCAATTCGGAGATGTTCCCCCCCGCCCCCACAGCCCGCCATTGATCGACAGTATAGATAAGGGTACATCCCCATGATGGAAGCGGAACATAACTGGCTCAATTACCCAAACCACCCTGAGATAATCATGCAGCGACACCCCTTAAATCCTCTCCGAGGGGTTGTCGTAGACAACCACGGCATCACTCCTGAAAGTCGCATTTAGCCTACGGAGAAGCTCGGAAATATTTGCTACAAACCTTCTCTCTTCTCCCTAGATTCGCATGTGGAAATCGAATGAGGTGAATTGGTACGTGTAGAACGAGATGTGGACGTACCGTTTCGGAGTCGATCCAACCGACCTGTGCTTTAAGCTCCGTGAGGCCCACGAGTAAAATTATCTCGAACTTCCGCTCATAGATCGTTTTCCCTGTTTCCGCATGTTTTGATGTATACGGAGCACTGGAGATGTCGGCCTCGACACTACATAGCTCCTCGAACTTGTCTTTTGGTTCTGAGCGTTTTTCACGAGGTACCAGGGGAAGCTAA
>Ga0307515_10013329_pt1 | contig 15376 bp, 17 predicted proteins | sample 17_EM_MG_FD_194513 | JGI IMG/M metagenome (GOLD analysis project Ga0307515, IMG submission 194513) | Populus trichocarpa ectomycorrhiza microbial communities from riparian zone in the Pacific Northwest, United States - 17_EM | ecosystem: Host-associated > Plants > Roots > Unclassified | place... | reverse complement strand
GCGGTAACTCTACTCCTGCACCGTACAAAGGTATAGTCCAGCAACCGGGAGTTTGGAGATTAGCCGGCATTTGTGACGAGGTTGATGGAGCACAATATGGCCCCAAATATAATAATCTTGTAGTTCAGAGCAGTTACCAGTAAATAATTCGTCCTGCAGAAGGCTCGGGTTGAGTATGTGGCTCATTTGCTTACATAAACGCACCAAAGAATTTGCCACCTACTAATAAATTAGGGGTGCACAAAGTGGCGTGAGAGCATACGATCGGGTGAGAAGGTGGGGTGGCGATGAGGGCACGACTTGGCGTAGGAAGAGGAAGTGGAGCGGGAGTCCACTCCGACGGCAGCTCAGACGAGAGCAAGGCTATATCGGGTAACTAGTTACCACAAGGGGTATCCCCTTTGATATCGTACCTCGCAGTCGTTTGCTTCTTGCCGAGCTGAGGTGAGCAACCCAAGTGCGAGAGGATGACAAAGGCTGAGGAAATGGTTGCGGAATCAACTGGTTTGGAGAACACAAACATAAGTCTCATATTTCTGGATTAGTTTCGCATTCAAGGTTATAGCAAGCAGGACAATTTGATTATTAGGTGGTCTTAGCTGAGAGACCACGAGTGTGCATATATTTTATCCTAACCCTTCGCCTTTGTGACTTAGGCTCAGGATAGCCATCGTTGTTCAGGCCTATGACAAATGTTAGTGGAAATTTATATCAGGTACAAGTTGATGCACCAAGTGTTGGATCGCCAATCATCCACAAAACACTAGAGATCTTGGACATCGAGGCGGTATTGGAATTCCTCGACAGACCCAAGGACTTGGCAATAGGGGCAAGGCTGGTGTTCGAGCCAATGGCGCGCATAGCAAAGGATTCGGGCAGCACGGCAATCTGCCCGAAATCCACTAGGACTGTGTTCCCGTGCTCGTCGATGCAAAAGTTGCTGAGGTCCATGTCCGGTTGCATGAACATCAGTCGCTCATTACTGAAATCAACAGGTTTCACTCCTTGCTGGGCCGGTATCGAGAGCCACTTGCTCGCCTGGCGCAGATTACTCATTAGAGGATGGTGGGTACTGGAGAAAGACGCACTTTGTTTATGTACCGCTCGAGGGCCTGGACGCTTGAGAAATCTAGAGCCGCCTCATACTCCTGAAAGAATTTGTGGCGGATGCGACCGCCCCCCAAGGGGCCAATCACATGGTTGGGAGGAGGTGGGACCTTTGAGAGCCACCTGAGCGCGTCTGCTATCTTCTGGGGATCGGGAGGGGGGCCCGCGAGCTGAATATACTCCATTACCATGTACATTCGAAGTTGGTGTCGAAAGTGGAATAGCACTTTGGGAATACGTGGCGTGTCTGGCATGTTTGGATAAGCCTCTGCGTATGCCAAGACATAATTCTGTGTGGCAATTTCAGGCTCAAGGTCCTTGGGATTGGCCCACTTCACGAAATAGTCTGTGCCAATAGATATACAGGGTCGGTAGTCGAGATCCCGCCGATGTGCATTCTCGTGGGCTGTGCAAGCAGCCACGATAGTGGCCTCCAGAGTTGTTTGATCCTCGGGTGTCATTGTGAAATGCCTTATATGATGCGATGTTAGAAAGAGTAAAGATCAGCGAGAGAATGGTACATACAAATCGGGCTATGTCACAAAGGAGAGCACAACATAATGCAAGGATGAAGGTATGTGAGCAAAGGCAAGAAGAGTAGCAGATAGGCGTACATACTAGAGGGACAACGGGGTTGATCGAAGGAGACAGACTAGCACGACGCCTTAGACGAAGATACTTCCGACGAGCGTGGATGGCCTTATCCTGGATTAAAACACTTAAGAAAGGGTAGGAAAGCACGATAAAGTGATGCACACAAATGAATATGTCGACACGAAATCACAGCGCAATGTCTTGGATAAAGGGATGTGAGTGGAGGCAGAGAAGTGACAAAAGGGGTCAACTGTTTGTCACAGAAGGGGAATTGACAATATTTGCAGCCCTTAAGCATAGGTTTCTGCGTACACAATTACATCATATTTGCCAAGCAGAGCGCACTACAGCTAATCCGCTTGACTGTTTAGCCTTTGTACGAGTGAGGCAAGGTCATTGTCCACATCCACAAGGCTTGATTGTTTCCTCCCAATTTCCACATCTACATCTTGCTCTCCCTCGTTTGTTGAGACTCTTTTTGCAATGGGCCATGTTTGCGAGGTTGCAGTGCGAGTGAACTGTTCTAAGATCGTCTTGTCCCTCTTACAAAGCCATTAATTGATAAAGTGGCAGACTATAGAATAAAAGAGCTCCCACCGTGTTGCTTCTGCACTTTCGTACATCCATCCGGCGGTGCTGCTCCAACCTGGCCTCGCAGCAATGACCCTGGATGTCCCCGCGTTACTTTCAGATTTACCGACAATGATGTTCTTGGTGCCCGCAGTCGAGGAGCCATCTGGATTTGGCCGGACGTAGGCCCTGACAACTGAATGGGTCTTTTGCAGCTCTCGCGTGCGTTTCAATAGGTCTACCACTGTATACTCGAACCCCTGGGGTATATCCTGGTATGACGTGAATCTATTGGCATCCTCTAGCTAGACCAGTGCCGCTGAACGGACGAATCTCGTTTATCCCGAGTCTATTGTCCCTTGCACTTTGTACTCCGTATCTCTTATATTTTTAGATAAGATTGCGAGTGGGCTCTGAAGACTTGGTGGATAACTGATTTGGGGGGTAAAAAGATGATATACAAAAGTCCGCTCAGAGAGCGCGCCACCTTGATAGATCGGCTCATATTTATCGTTCTGCTTCCCGTCTGCGACGTACATCGTAGTTGTACACACGCGCAGTGTTCACTTCCATTATCGTAATCTGCTCCCGTAAGAACTCCAAGTCTTCAATGATCCCCTTTACGTTACGTTCTGCTGCACCGAGCTTGTTGGTCAAAAGTTCGACTGCTTCGTCAAGCGGATACTCAAGCATTACGTTGGCCTATTTGGTCCATGAATCAATGACGTGGTATCAGTGGATAGACGTGAATGCATACCCCAAGCCACAGGTAGACAGACCCTGTCTCCTTGATTGTAGCTTCAGCCCAAAGCGTGTCATTGAGTTCAAAGTTCGTCTTTAGAGGCTCTGGTTCCTCTTCTAGTGCATCAGGCGCGTTATCCTTGAAGCCGATCAGTATCCATTTTCCGCATATTGGAATTCGAGCACACTTTTCGTTCTTTGAGAAATGTGACCATTTCCAGCGTTTTCTTCATATCAGGTATCTTCTCTTCAAGGCCCTTTCTTCGCTGACCGAGATTGCTCTCCATGAATTTGTACTTTCTACGTAGTAATCATATTTAGCCAACTATCAATCAAGCCTCAGCACGTAGACGCACCCAATCGCTTCCTGAAATCCCTTCAAGCTGCTCTCAACTTCTGCATCTGGCCCGCCGATGTGCTTTTCGACGTCTTCCTGTGCGCGCCCTGTGTCAGATCATCGGACATGGTGCGATTGAAGAGTCAGTGGTAGTGACGGAGCTGACCACAAACGGTGCTTTGGGTATCCCACGCGGGTTGGTTTCCACCTGGGGTTTGGTCGCGGTTGAAGCCATTTTGGAACCCACCAGCACCTCGCGCGGCGCAATTGGCGAAGCAGCCCCCGCCAATATTATAAGATTCGATCAAGCAGCTCCTAATATGCTCTATCAACTTCCACAAGAGGAGTTGTTCGGTTATACGATCACTTGGGCCAAGAAGCCGTCTTTCCTTCTCACACGAGCGACGCCGTTTCGGGTGTTACCCTCCCGGAAAATTACATCGGTCGGATTCCCAAATGACCTCCTATTTATTACCCAAAACGCCTACTGTACTGGGAATTCTCGCCAATAGATGAATCCTCCTGACCCACGGGTATAGTCTAAATCTCATTAAGTTGAGGATGTAGAATTATCGTTCTCAGTACTCAATCGCTTCCCATGTCTCAAAGCGCTCTTCCGCATCTGTCTGAGCCTATGCCCCCCGATGCTCAGCGATCTTTGTGCTCAGTCGCTGAGCACCTTTTTCACGTCGCATTAAACGACTGCAGGACTACATCGTCCCTTTTCCAACCTTAGCATAGATAAGATGCCCCCCTATCAAATACGAAATTCATCATTCAAAGTCTTCGATCAATTTATCAAGAGTTCTGCTCATACCGCCCACCAGATCCAAACAGCCTTCGTAACACCAACGAATCTAACAATTGGTGCGATCGCAATGCTCACATATTAGACAGTGGGCATCTGGCACTTCAGTGGCGAAGGTTTAAAACACCCGTCTACACTACTCTGGAACTACGACCCCTACAAATGCTGCATGAGCGGACGCATCTTGTGTCTTACCACGCGCTACTGCTCCACGATTGCGCCAAATCCGGGTAAATTCCCAATCGTTTGCTCAACGTTGAGACCGACCGGTGAAACCCACCCAATCACCCAACCCATAGGTCGAAAGTCGAGAGTTTAATGGCCGGACTCGGGTCCGATTTCCCTCTCCCACACGATATATGTCTGAGATTATGAATGTCGCCAGGGAATCGACCCGTCATCTCCATGACTCCAGCACTGACTACGCCTTTTGGATGGCGTGATTAGATAGCGTGAACCACTTTTCACTGACGTTTTCCGAATTTGATCTCATCCATTTCAGGTTGTCTTTGATGTTGGGTCACCTTACTTGGTTTCTCTCATTGCATGTGGTTGATGCATCTGTCATTTAATTTCCAGCTGGTGATTACAAGACGGGAATTAGCAATGATGAATTGAGGCGTCCCGTCTTGGTCCTTCGAGTTCTGTCCAGGTTGCTTTCCTTTCATGACCCATGATGCAACCAGCATACCAGTTCGTGTATCCGTAGTACATTTGTGGATATACTTGCGATTCATTCGTGGATACCACCTACAGACGTCATACGCAGGAGAGGGTATTTATGAAGGGAGGACTCACAAGCCTATATCTCATGTACCCAACGCCGGGAAGCTTGGAATCGTCATTCATTTCTGTGCACATTTTGTTTCTGCATTTGAACGTATAACCTGGACTTCACCGCCAAACGAGAGGCTGGCGGAATCGCTGCCAACCACTCGCTTATCCTTCAATTGTTATACCGAATGCTCTACCTACTTCCTGATGAGCTCCTGGTTGCCATAGTAGAGTATTGTGACCAGAAAACTCGCAAGAATCTCTCCCTCGTTTCTCGTAGACTGCGCAACCCTTCTCAACATACCGTTTTCAAAACAGTATACATTCCAGGACACATATTCGATACCATTTCAACACTCGCCATCGTGGGCGGGGAACTTCTCCCCGCGATTCTTCAGAACGACAGGCTCTTGTCCTATATACAGACCATCGTTATCGCCCAGGGCATGATTTTCCAGCACCTGGGAGTCAATAATATGGAGCTGCTATTCACAGCGCTCCACCAAATGCAGCAACTCAGAGATATCAAACTTGACGAGATTCCATTCACGACGACAATGCTTGATCGGCTCTGCGAAGTACTCTCCACTCGACTCTACAATGTCGAACTATGGTCCTGCACGTACCCTGCAGACTACACGGTCCAGCAGGCGGTCTTGGAGATCCATAGGTTTCGCCTTGTGTTGGGCGGGCACGAATGGATCAACGGACCACCGCCTACGACCAAGGTGGCCATTGGAATCATTCAGAGGTCCCTATCTAGTATTGCGATCCTTACCCTGTCACACGCCTTGGGTGTATTGGCTTACCTCGGTACAATGCCACGACTTATAAGCCTCAATATTATCCTGAAGTCAGACAGTAATCACGAGGGGCTGAGCAGCTTCTTGGTTGCAAACCCACAGCTGGTCGAATTCACATTGGAAGGATCCTTCTATGATCTTTCTCTTCTCCCGCCCTCAGCACTCCCGAATTTGACAACAATCTTGGTCGACAATGCTGAAATGATTAGGCATTTAGTACCAGGGCGTCCAGTTGCAAAAGTTGAAATCTTCGGGTACTCAAAGTACGAAATTATGATGGATGGACTGCACGCTCTGTCACGTTCGGCAGCACCAATAGTCGAGCTCACTCTGCCATTCCATCATTATTTTACCCATTTATACGACGTACTGGGCGCTGTCGTGAAGGTGGTTCCTCGTCTCGAGAGAATGTCGCTCTCCTTTCGGGCAGAGGTCAGGAGAATTCCTATATTGAGTTGTACTTTTTAGCCTCCGTTGACCACTCCTTTCTAGCTGTCGCAAACAGCCCTCGATCATCTTGTCAGACTAGGCTCACTGCGCGAGGTCAATTTATCGGTTTACGTCAGTTCCGAGCGATTGCACGACTACGACTCTGAAAGACCCAAGATTGAAGACAACTTCCGAGAGGTTCTCAAGCGCTCCATTCGTTTCAGGTGGCCGCAATTTACGTGTTGGGATGCATTGGAATGGGAATGCGAATGAATCGTGACTAAGGAGTTGTAATGTGCCTCCAGTGATTACCCTGTCTGATTTGGGCGATGTATGAGTGGAAATTGACCTGGGTTATATACCCACGCCGCATGATCATGATCGGGGAATGAAAACAGACTGGTTTTGCCGGTAAGGTCTTTACAAAGATCTGCATCTAAGGGTAGATGAGATAACCATCGTCAGCGGATACACGGGGCAAATGATGGGAATGTGAGGCGCACAATGAGAAGCGACAGCTAGCGAGAAGAGCGCTCGTCCATCCAACCTCGAGTGTGGTTTATGGAATCCTCAACGAGCACCGTCTGCTTGCAAAAAGGCTCCGATGTTTTCAACTTGAATGTCGTGGTTGCAGTCGTAGACAGACTTTGGTTTGCTGTTTGGTCATCGTTGCCTTGATGTTGGCCAGCACAAACAGCCCACGTTTCACGGTTTTGTTTTCGCGTCAAGGATGACGGCTGCGGATGTGCAGATAAACGACGCGTTTGCGACATGCAACGGGCCGCAAAGGGCAAGGCAAAGGCGATCCGCCACCATTCAGAGCAAGTTCCTTTGGTACGTTTGGTACGTACGCTGCATATGCTGCACGTATGCTGCACGTTGCTACTCGATTCTCGATTTACCCAGGTCGAAAAGTATAGACCGATGACGCTAGACGACGTCTCGACAAGAAACCAAACCACCTCTGCCTAAACCCATATTTACCTACTATTCAGAAGAACCTCGTTCCTCATCTCTTCTTCTACGGCCAGTACGATCATTGCTGCTGCACGTCGCATCTATGACGACCGATTCAAAAAGTCCATCCTCGAAGTCAGCCATCTTCCACATCCCACATTCCTTAGCTCAATGCATCCGACGACCGTGGCATCGACATCATCTGCGAGCATATCAAGACCTTTGCAGAGACGAGCGCTCTGCATACCAAACCCGGCTTCTTCAAGCTCACCGTCCTCGACGAGGCAGATATGATGACCCTGGCCGCACAATCCGCTCTACGACGGGTGGTCGAGCAGTAGACATGCAACGTCCGCTTCTGCATAATCTGCAACCACGTGAACAAGATCATCCCTGCCGTCCAGTCCCGCTGTACTCGCTTCAGACTTTCGCCCCGTCCCATGACCGAGGTGGAGAAACGCCTGCAGACGGTCATCAAGACCGAGAAAGCCAACATCACGAAGGATGGGAAGGCGGCGCTCCTGGAACCCTCCAACGGGGACATGCGACCCGCCCTCAACAAAACTGCGGTGAATACCTGCACACCTGCACAGGCAATCCGCACCCCGAACTCGTGGTCAACTCGATGATGACTGACAAATTCGGAACCTGCTATCAGAGTGAGTTGAATTCTGTTTGAGTCCGCTCTGTCCTGATTCTGTTTGGCTCTCCGCAGAGCTCAGTGCGCCCAAAAACAGGCCGTGGGCTTGTGCTACAGCACGTTATAACGGGAACACATGAAAACGTAGACAGTATCTAGCCTCCCCCCTAGTCTTCGATTTATTTGCTCGACCATCTGACGACCGCCGAGTACGTAGCCACGCTTGTCTGAAAGCGCGCCCTTTGACGAATCGGCTAGGTATCGTCGTTCTACTGGTGGATCAGAAATGATTCAGTTGACTGCGTTGATTTGCGCATTCAACGCGCTGTCGAACTGGCTCCGCGGAAAAGAGCCGCGGTAATCTGTCTACAGATGTTGATGATCGTACTCCCGTGTCGATATCGCACTCTCGCGTATCTATCCCTGCCTCCTAGGTGCCGTTGTGTAGTGCCAAGTACCTTCATGGGCACTCGCATCCCGCCTTCTCTGTCATTTATAACAAGAGCCTTACTGCCCTACCCGAGACGATTCCAGACGACGACGATGACGCCCAGGAAGAAGCCCGCATCTTGTTCTATGCACGTCGGCAGCGCACGGTGATAAAGGATCGCACGTGCCCGCAAGTTGGGCCCCCGCCAGGTTCTCAGAGCAAGTACAAGCGGATCGGCCTACGAATGCCAAACCGTTGTTGACATATATCACAATGACAGGATGTTCAACGGGACGACTAGCACAAGGATACGAGATTGTGCATTCCATGAAAAGCAAACCTGTAATGGTGACACCAGAGGAACGCTACACTATACATGTCGTAGGTCTATCCCCTCATATACATTGGGAGCAACGCTGCCCACTCTCCGGGCCGGTCTGTCAACTTGTTTTTTTGACCCACAAGGGTAAGGATGGCAAGTCCGAAACACGATACCAGTACCATAAAGAGTCCCTCCGTGACCTCGTCTTCTGTCTTGGTCTCCTTAAAGCTTACGACGGGTTCAAAGTGAGTCTATCGCCATCCTCACTCCTTTGCACTCACACGATACGAAAAGCTCCTCTATTGCACTTTAGAATCCCTGTTACCAAAAGGAAGAAGCATTCTACAGCATAAACTAGGGCGCTTCTTTGCAGTATGGACGCACAGGTAAGATTTTGATTCCCCTCTCGATTTCGTTTCGCACTTGGGTATTATTCTTCCATTGCGTCAACTCGAATAACCTCCTAACCGCCCTGTATTGGCAGGTGTACCGATCCGCTCACATGCCAAACGATTTGCCCCCCTCCTTCAAGACTTAAAAGGACAATTGCCTTCCGACACGGCCCTGCTCCTTCTCTCCCTTCCATACGTCCTTGTTGACTCTCCGAAACCCTTTCATCGTCTCTGGTCTATCCTCCCTTCCCATCTTATCTCCCTCGTCCTTCCGGTCCCTCCAGAGCCATCCATTCGCCCATTGGTCTCCAGTTCCGTGTTTACTGTCTTAGCGCTAGACCTGACCACTCCCCAGTCAAGCTGTGTACTCGTCACTAACAGTAATCACACATGAAGCTTACTTTCGCCCTCTAGCATGGATTTAATGCTCCGGGCGAATGGGTCCGCGACAATAAGCTTCTTAACTGCGATTCCCAATGTCGAAAAGTGGATAAATTTACTGACTTTCCGACGATCGTCGAGTTCCTCGCCCCTTCCAGACCATCGTCCTCCACTACCCCCCCGCCTCTCGATCGATTAGATGAAAAGGCGCTCGGAGATCTTTGACCGCACTCCTCGAGAGCTAGAAGCACCATTCCTTGCGAAACCGAACTGGAACTGCTCAACTCGCCAACTCGCCCGGCACACCACCAATCGACCAGACTTCACTGAGACAATTGCCTCCGTCAATAGAGGACTGCTCGGCCTTCCGGACCCTGGTTTACAGAGGCAAATACAGCAGCAGCCTCAGGCGGACGCGACCGCTAGCCGAGTTCGGAGTGCTGACAAGACCAAGTACAGAGCCGTCCGTCACCGACGATTATCCCAGCCATGTCGCACGTGAGTGCTCCGGGTGCAATAATCGATGGCCTACTGGGCGCAGGGTGTTCGCCTTCCATGGGGGTCTTCGCCATCCCGAGCCCCTCGCTACATGCAATCGAATGAGGTCCAGGTAATCCCATTCGGAAAGAGAAAATACGTGTCCTGGAAGCTACGCCGTCACGCTCTGAAAAGAAAGAGCCCGACGCACCCATAAATCGCAGAGGAAACTCTAGTAGCGCCTGCTCGTCCAATACCTCTACCTCCTCCAAGAGTATTCTTTGTACCTGTCAATGTTCATCTCGCACTCCTGATACACGAGCACTTAGACTGCGCAGAGCATCTTACATGTCGGTAGGTCCAATGTGGAAAGGTGGTTCCCGTGACTGATTTGACATTGTCGTCTAGCTAAATGGGACTCTCTTTACTGCCGCCGAATGCGCCAAACGAGCAGCAAGCGGAAACGACTCACTCAGATGCACAGTGGTCGTTCAGTGGCACTGGTCTAGAGGACGCCAATGGATTTCCGTCATACTAGGATATACCCCAATGGTTCGAGTATACTGTGGTAGACCTATTGAACGTACGCTCGCATTCATCCGGCCAAATCCAGATGGCTCCTCGACTGCGAGCACCAAGAACTTCATTGTCGGTAAATCTGAAAGTAACGCGGGGACATCCAAGGTCATTGTTGCCAGTCCAGGTTGGAGTAGTACCGCCGGATGGTTGAGGCAATACGGTGGGAGCTCTTTTACTCTATAGTCTGTCACTTTATCAATTAATGGCTTTGTAAGAGGGACAAGACGATCTTAGAGCAGTTCTCCCGCACTGCAACCTCACAACCATGGTACATTGCAAAAGAGTCTCAACAAACGATGGAGAGCAAGATGTACATATGGAAATTGGGAGGGAGCGTTCAAGCCTTGTGGATGTGGACAATGACCTTGCCTCACTTGTACAAACGCTAAACAGTCAAGCGGATTCGCTCTGCTTCGCAAATGTAATTGTGTACGCAGAAACCTGTGCTTAAGGGCCGGAAACGTTGTCAATGCCCCTTCTGTGACAAACAGTTGACCCCTTTTCTCACTTCTCTGCCTCCACTCACAACCCGTTATCCAAAACATTGCACTGTGATCTCGTGTCGACCTATTCATTTGTGCGCATCACTTTGTCGTGCTTTTTTACTCTTTCTTAAGTGTTTTAATCCAGGATATATTTATTGGGAGGACTCACAATACTATATCTGATGTATCCAACATCGGGAAGCTTGAAGTCTTCATTTATTTCTGTGCGCATTTTGTTTCTGCATTTGAACCTATAACCTGGGCCTCACCGCCAAACGAGGGCTGGAGGAATCGCTGCCAATCACTCGCTTATCCTTCTTCTGGTATACAGAATGCTCCATCTACTTCCTGATGAGCTTCTGGTCGCCATAGTAGAGTATTGTGACCATGAAACTCGCAAGAATCTCTCCCTCGTCTCTCGTAGACTACGCAATCCTTCTCAATACATCATTTTCAAAGCGGTACTCATTTCAAGAACCACTGTTGAAACTATGGTGGCCGTCAAGGGCGGGGTACATCTCCCTGACGTGCTTCAGAACAATAGGCTCTTATCCTATATACAGACATTCACCATCAAACCGGGAACAGCCTTTTATCACCTGGATACGAGTATTATGGTGCCGATATTCACAGCGCTTCAGCAAATGCAGCCACTCAGAGACATCAGACTTTCCAGGATTCCATTCACGACGACAATGCTTGATCGGCTCTGCGAAGTACTCTCCACTCGACTCTACAATGTCAAACTGTCGCGCTGCTCGTATCCTGCGGACTACACGATCCAACAGGCGGCCTTGAGGATTCATAGGCTGGTGCTGTGGCTCCGGATCTCACGGGAGGACGTCGCACCGCCGCATACGACTATCAAGGTGCTTGCTGCGATCACTCAGAGGTCTCTATCTAATATTGAGAGCCTTACCATGTTATCAAACCTCCCCCTGTCATCGGGCTTGGGTGTATTGGCTTACCTCGGCACAATGCCACGACTTATAAGGCTCAAGATCAGGCTGAGGTCAGGCAGTAATGATGAGGGGCTGAGCAACTTCTTGGTTGCAAACCCACAGCTCGTCGAATTCACATTGGACGCCACCTTCTATGGTCTTACTCTTCTCCCGCCCTCAGCACTCCCGAATCTGAGAACAATCGGGGCTTACAATGCTGAAATGATTAGGCATTTAGTACCAGGGCGTCCAGTTGCAAAAGTTGAAATCCTCAAGTTGTGGAAGTTCAAAGTCATGGTGGATGGATTGCCCGCTCTGTCACGTTCGGCAGCACCAATAGTCGAGCTCACTCTGTCCTCCCATAATTACGTTACCCATTTATATGACGTACTGGGTGCTGTCGTGAAGGTGGCCCCTCGTCTCGAGAGAATGTCGCTCTCTTTTCGGGCAGAGGTCAGGAGGATCCTATATTGAAATGCTCCGTTGACCAGGTTTTTGCTAGCTGTCGCAAACAGTCCTCGATCACCTTGTCAGACTGGGCTCACTGCGCGAGGTCGATTTATCGGTTTACGTCAGTTCCGAGCAATGGCACAACTATGCCCCTGAAAGAACTAAGATTGAGCGTGACTTCCGAGAGGGTCTCAAGTGCTCCATTCATTTCAATTGGTCACAATTTACGTGTTGGGATGAATGGAGTTGGGAGCACGAATGAAGCATGACTGAGGAATTGTAATGTGCGTCCAGTGGTTACCCTCTCTAAATTTGTATTGGGCGACGTAGACTGGAAACCTTCGCGTTTGACCAGGGTTATATACTCCGCAATATTTTCTAATGGTTCGAGTTTGCACTCACTCTCAGACGTTGTCCAAATCGATTTACATACCACCTTGGGGCGCCGATGTCGACCTATTTGTGCCTATTCGCTGCCCACAAAGTGGTCTCTAGCGAGCGTGTGTCATGAACGTATGAACCCACCTCTGTACAAAGTAATCTAGACCGCTTGGTAGGGTTATTTGGCCAAGGTACATTGGTAACATATAACCTAGGTCGCTGTATGCAGGGCGCGCATGGTCCACGCGGATTAGCGGACCAGCACCGGTTATCGAATACAGTGTGGCCGACGCCCCTGTAGCAGGACTAGGGTCTAGCTTGGATGATCCGCTCCACCTGACCGCCGGGCCTGACCCAATCGAGTTCTCCGCGCTCATTCCCGACGGCAAGAATTGGAGATTCCGCACCCATCCCGCCGGCTTGTCAATGAGCCCAGACCTCAAGACCAAGACACCTCAAACGTCTCGTATCCCTTGCTACATTCTCGATCCCGTAGCTGGTCTCAGCCCTCCGTTGCTCGACTCTGTACCTCGTCGGACTGATGACTGACATTCTTATCCTTCGGTGGTCACTTTATTGTATTCGACAGACAGCCATTTCTAGTAGTCCGGTACCGTTATGACTTCCATTTCGACAATCCTGTAGTAAATAAGGCATGTACAGTCGATAGCGGTACTCCAGTCAGAATATCAACTTGGGCAAGCACCCGCCCGATTCTGTCTCGCCTCTCCTCACGTTCCCCTCCGTCCTGTTCCGTTGGCATCACTCGCCCCGATAGCGATACTGTCGGGGAAGTTCCGTCCAGCCCCCTTCCGGCCGTGCTCCCGCCCTAACAGATGATCGCGGGTCATCCAAAGCTAGACCCTGAGCGGGGCGTAGCTCAATGACACACAAACAACTCCTAAAAACTCTAGCATCTGAGGCGAACGGAGAGCACCTCAGGGGTGCCTCCCAAAGCCCCCAATCGTGATCTGGAGGGCCATATGGATCCAGGTACATGAGATGAGAAGCACCTCTACCGAAGTGTGGAGGTCATAATAGGCTCAAGCTACTTAGCTTTTCAATGACCCGTTCCAAATTGGGTCTCATCTGGCCATTTCAGGCTATATATATGTTTGATATTGGGTCACCTTACTTGGTTTCTCTCATTATGCATGGTCGATGCATTTGTCATCGAATTGCCAGCTGCTGATTAAAAGGCCGGATTTAGCAATGGTGACCTGAGGCATACCTTTTAGGCGCGTCTTAGTTTTAATTGCCCAGGTTGCTTTCCTTTGATGATCTGACGCATGATGCAACATGCATATCATATCAGTTCATGTATATATAGTACATCTGTAGATATACTTGCAGTTTCATTCCTGGGAACTATATACCACCTACAGACGGGTCATGAATATCCGCCATATACGCAGGAGGGGGTATTTATAAAGGGAGGACTTACAATCCTTTATGCCATGTACCCAATATCGGGAAGCCTGAAATTGTCATTTATTTCTGTGTACATTTTGTTTCTGCATTTGAACGTATAATATAACCTGGACTTCACCGCCAAACGAGGGGCTGAAGGCATCGCTGTCAATCATTCGTTTATCCTTCAATTGTTATAATAAATGCTCTACTCACTTCCTGACGAGCTCCTGGTCGTCATAGTAGAGCATTGTGACCAGATAACTCGCAAGAATCTCTCCTTCGTCTCTCGTAGACTACGCAATCCTTCTCAATGCATCATTTTCAAAACGGTCCACGTTTCAAGTAGCACTCTCGAAACTATTGTGGCCGACGAGGACGGGGGACGCCTCCTTGAAGTGTTTCAAAACAATAGGCTCTTATCCTATATACAGACCTTCATCATCGACCCGGGAATAGCCTACCATCACCTGGGCACGGGTATTATGGTGTCGATATTCACAGCGCTCCACCACATGCAGCCACTCAGAGACATCAGACTTCACAGCATTCCATTCACGACGACGATGCTTGATCGACTCTGCGAAGTACTCTCCACTCAACTCTGCAACGTCAAACTGTCGTGTTGCTCGTATCCTACGGACTACACGATCCAACAGGCGGCCTTGAAGATTCATAGGCTGGAGCTGCGGCTCGTGCTACCATGGCAGGACGGCGCACCGCCGCATACGACTATCAAGGCGCTTGTTGCGATCACTACGAGGTCTCTATCTAATATTGCGAGCCTTACCCTGTCATCGGGCTTGGATGTATTGGCTTACCTCGGCACAATGCCACGACTTATAAGCCTCAATATCAAGCTGAAGTCAGACAGTAATGATGAGGGGCTGAGAAACTTCTTGGTTGCAAACCCACAGCTCGTAGAATTCACATTGGACGGATCCTTCTATGATCTTTCTCTTCTCCCGCCCTCAGCACTCCCGAATCTGAGAACAATCGGGGTTTACAGTGCCGAAATGATTATGCATTTAGTACCAGGACATTCAGCTGCAAAAGTTGAAATCTACGAGTCATCGGAGGTCGACTTGATGGTGGATGGATTGCGCGCTCTGTCACGTTCTGCAGCACCAATAGTCGAGCTCACTCTGCACCTCCATCAATATTGGACCCATTTATACCAGATACTAGACATTGTCGTGAAGGCGGTTCCTCGTCTCGAGAGAATATCACTTTCCTTCCATGTAAGGAATGTCGCGGTGCGGTACGGTAAGTACCGCAACCGCACCGCGAAAATCAAAAACCGCACCGCCTTGCGGTAACCGCAGCAACCGCGGTATACCGCGCTCCCGAAAATTTTTGTACATAGAT
>Ga0307515_10013328_pt1 | contig 15377 bp, 14 predicted proteins | sample 17_EM_MG_FD_194513 | JGI IMG/M metagenome (GOLD analysis project Ga0307515, IMG submission 194513) | Populus trichocarpa ectomycorrhiza microbial communities from riparian zone in the Pacific Northwest, United States - 17_EM | ecosystem: Host-associated > Plants > Roots > Unclassified | place... | reverse complement strand
TTTGAAAAAAGTAGATTATATAAGAGATTAACGAGAAAAGAAAGCATTTCTTAAAAATAAAATACACTAGATTAAGTACGGTCAAAGTTATAGTTAACTCCTGAACTTGGAGACTATTTTTTTTTTAATAAAGGACACCTGGGCCCCAGTAGACGAAGGATCAACAATGATGCCGAATGCTATGACTAACCACCAACTGAAATAGGTTGTCGACGCCCGAAGCAAGTTGCTGCTTCGGCAAAGCTAACCATGGGATTCAACAGGGCGAAACTTGAAGAAATAAGATGCAGTTCAAAACCATGGTATTTCTATTTCTTCTTTTGTCTCAATCTAAAAAGGACGTTTTGTACCACGGAAAACTCCGACGAACACAATGAGAAGTGCTATCTCAGGGAATTGCCATGAGTTCCTTGTTTCATTTGTTTTGCTTTGTGCTCTTTGATCAACTCAAAGATGATGTGCAAAAGTTAAAAAGGACAAGAGCATAAATAGTGAATATAGCAAACTTGGATCTCCTTCAACCTTATTAATTTCATGTTGCCGTCAAAGATAAATGAAGTGCCTCAGAACAAAGTACAGTTTTTCATGGCCGAAGTTGAAAATAAAAAACGAAAAACAGTTCTACTTTGACAGCGAAAGTTGAAAGTCTATATCTTGTATGGATGGTAAATAAGATTTGAGATGTAGAGGTCAAAATTGTTCATATAAATGAATGAGAAAGAACTGGATGTGATTATCATGACCTTAAATCATAAATACTTGGCCAACCAGGGTATCTCCTTGCTGTCTTTCAATGCAAAAGCTACATCATCACTGCACAAGGTAGAAGAAGTTGGTCACTTACACCGCTGATAATGCTTCCTGTTTTGCTTGTGCACGAGAAAAGTTATTCATCCAATCAAATAAATCATGCCTATAAAATAATGTTATTAATTCGAATGCAAGGCATTCTTTCTCGAAATCGTAAATCAGATTCTATGAGAATATAGTAGTATTGTGATCATTAGACTGCCCAGATCAATGGAGCAAAGTCAAAGCAGAACGCGCTCCAGGGAACTAACCTTGGAAAATTGAGCTGCAACTTCTGCAAACTGTGTCTAGCTCCTGGTTCACATAGAATTATCCTGCTTTCACCTAGCATGCAGCTGCCAATAACAACACAAATGAAACAAAACAATCAAGATTATTCACTGACCACAAATCAGAATCAATGTTTATGAACTGAATCATACAAGCACCTGTCTTTGTTTTTTCCAGTTTATGACAACCAGAAACATGGAAATGACGTACTACAACTTGTAGTTCCTTTAAATAAAAATCATAATTAAGTATTATCACATAGCTTGGTACATCACAACTTTTTTTACCGAAACCTCATGTTGCTTTTCGTGGTACCACAGAAAGCAGTAAAGCAACATGTCCCCATTTGGCATGTCATCTGGGCATACTTATATATAATGTCTAAGTACTGAGGAGCCCCAAAGCCCAAACCATTCCCCAACAATAGCTCTCCAAAGAAGTTGTCGAAAGAAAATTAACTGAGAAAATCTCCATTATATCCCTTTTTCTTTCAGGAAAAAAGAAGCAAAAAAGCAATGCAAGCTGACTTACCCAAGTTTCAAGAGGATGTCCCAACCAGGAAATGCTTCTGCATTGCTTGTACAAATACATGAAACAGTCATTGCCAACTGCAAACAGATGAACCTTTCAGCAACCACTCACAAATGAGTCTTGAAACCATCAAGATAGAGAGCGTTTATATAAAACTCAGTTGGACCAACAAGAAAAGGATAGTTGCAAACAGCGGGCCTGGCTTAATGTCCACTGTTTGTTGATAGCTACTAATCTATGCAAAAAATTAACTTATAAAATATGAAAGCTCTGAATGTTAGCTTCAGAGGCTTACTACCTTGGCCAGGACACATTCATAGTGTGGTCAGTATAGCTTTTTATTCCAAAAATACACGGAATTAATAATGGGCAGTTAAAAACAATCAGACATATTAAGGTGGCTTTGGATTTTGACCTTTTCAAAGGATGTCTCAGCCATCCCTGTTTTATACAGCTCGTACACCATAGCTGCCAAGAAAATTTTACTTAGTTTGGAACAACTTCTCATTACCTGCAATAAAGAAAGCAAAAGGAGAGATAAAGGAATCAGTTGTTATAAGAGGAGGTAGTCGAAAATTGAGATCCTTTTCTCCCCATTAACAAATACTAATATGTTTTTTTTTTCACAAAATTTAAATGTCAATGATGACAGCTAGCATAAAAGTTTAAAAAACTGTCCAAGGCAATCATTCTCACAGACTAAGATCTACGATAATTTTACTTCATGTAGAGTAGCCATCGTGTCACAAGGTAATAAAAGTGTCTGCTTTGATCTCCTTGATATTATTTAAGTTTACTAAGACATTTCCTTGAACTGCCCACTAATTTTATGCAGGGATAAGATAGATAAATTTCTTGATGTCAAAAAGTGCTGTGCTATGGCAAAGTAAAAAACTTTCTCATAGAGCACTACAGTTAAGGCATAACTCTGGCCATTCACCTCTATATAAATCTGAATGTGTCAGTCATTGCTGATACATGCATAATTGACACCATTGTGTACCCTCTATCATGATATAAAAAATAAAGCAAAAATGGCTTAAAATAGCAAAAAAGACCCATAATTTGCAAGATTTATAGTTGAAAGCCAACTCACTTGAATATGAGGCGCCTGGAACATTTCCTGAATGGCTGCTTCAACTGCTGACATACCGACAAGGCCCTTTCCTGGAAAATGATCAAATACAGATTCATCTAGTGAGCAGAACAACCAATGTGGCTGAGAGGGTAATCCTTTATTTCATAAAATTCTTATTAGTGGATGGGTTTAATTGCGAATACAATATACAAAAATATTTTTACCCTTTATTTCATAACATTACCAAAACTATTAATGTTTGAAAATAGATGTTCTGTCTGTTTTTAGTCAATTTTGGCAGGTTTACTTGGTATAGATCAACATGAAAGCTTCAAGGAGTCAACTACAGTAACCATATAGTTGTCCACCAATAATTGGAGCCTTTAGAAGTTCTGATAGGCACTACATTCATACTCTACAACAGCATGAGGTGACTTAAGAAACCCCCAAGAATGCACCACAATCTAAAGTACAAAATATTGGTGATGTTAATGTCATGACATGATTTGATGGCAACATTTTTTTAGGGGAGTCAGAGCTCCAAGCATGGACGAAATATCCTTTGCTTGTTTGAATATGAAAGACCACCTAATCCAAACCATTGGTATGAAGTTATAATATCTCACAGTATCAAAAAGTCTAGTAAACCAAAGAGTTTAGGTACCTTCTGGAGCTGGATTATGATTGGAGCTCAATTTCTTAATTTGGTAATCTGCAATTTCAGCTGCACGCCTGCAAATTTCTAGAGCACGACGTGCATCTCCTGAAATAGCTGCTACCTGAATGTATTCATGAGGTTGATGTTGAGGGAAAAGCAATTCAAGTATGAAGATATGCATCGATTTAGATGCATCAAAATTTAGCAATTGAAAATATAGAGCAAGTTTAGAATCCATGGCAACAAACAAAGACGGACCTTCCTTGAAGCAAATTCTATAGCTTGCTTTTCAAATGCATTGATTCCTTTAAGGCGACTTGAAATGATTTCCTGAAGCTGTTGATAATTATAGGGACCAAAACAAAGCCTTTGTATACCCATACGGCTTGAAATACGAGGAAGCAGCTTTTCTGGAAGATCCATAGTATTTGCTATTCCTGAATATCACATTAACAATGTCAAGGTTGCCATCGTATTCATCATAACTAATATAATCCAAAATGCATTATAAAAATATACACAAAGACTGACACAACCATATATAAATATTCAGAGAGAGAGAGAGAGAGAAAGTACCTATCACAATCAATTTAGAATGTGGCTTAGTTGGCCAATCAAGAATATTATATAGAACCTACAAACAAAAAAGGGTGAGGAACTCTACCTCAAAGTTTTATGGAAACTTTAAATTATACTGCTATTACTAGATAACAACAATAAGTTTTCAAATGATAATATATGCAAATTACCGACTGATTTCTGGTCACAAGAAGATCAAGTTCATCAATGAGTAGAATACAAGGCCGGTCATCTTCTTTACCAGTTCTCTTTCCATCTGAAAATCGCTCATTTAGCAAATGCAGAGCCTTTTTCCAACTTACTCTGTGTCCAGTCAACGCTTCATATATAGCCTAAAGAACACAGTAAATGCACTAAGCAACCAGAGGATTCAACCATAAAAGTGAATAAGATAACCTCAGAAATACTTTTACCCTGTAAATATTCTCTGGTGATGCCAACTTAAGACCATTAACATCCACAAAACAGTATGGTCTTATGCTTCCTGCATCAACTTCAGACTTCAGGTTCCTCATTACTGCAAGCACGCTCATTGTCTACAATTCATTCCCGCAAAAAAATCAGGTGATTTCAATCATATAAGCACTGCCAAAACTTGGATGAGACTAATCACTGCTTGGAAATAAGCAACAATAGCTATCGGTTAAAGCTGACAGACTTTACCTTTCCAGTTCCAGGAACACCATGAACATAAAGGCAGCGACCCAGACACTGATTGTCACAGATTGCACCTTTTACAAATGCACTAATCTCCTCCATCTCTCTACATTAAGGATTTTGATTAGAAACAATTATTTACAGTTAACCATAAGAACAAAGCATCAAATTTCTTACTTATTCCTGCAAGGTAGAGATTTTGGCAATTTTGCCAACACAAGAGCTGCTTTTGCCTTCTCCAGTTCAGTCTGCTTGTGGCATCTCACGTGCTCTGGGATTCTCTTTGTCCCAATTTTCTGAAGTCCAAAGAACTTCCCCTTTCGTGAGTTCTGTCATGATCACACAGTTCATTAGGTTAATTGTTGGCAACCACTTGGAAAGCCACAAATAAGCAACAACGAAATTGTTCATACAGCAGCTAACTCATGAGCTGAGGATGCTCTAGATTGTAAGTTTATAACTTTTTCCTCTTCATATTCTACATCTTCATCTGTATCAGACTCAGCATCCTTGGAAGATTTCCAATCTTCATCAGTGTCAGAATCTTCACCTTCCTACCAACAAAGAGAAGAAGCAAATTAATTGCAACTGAGTGTTGACTTCCTTTTTTGTTTTTTTTTTGTTAGAATGTGTTGGCTCCATTTTGATGCTAAAGTAGACTGATAGTTGCACCTTTCTTACCTCATCACCATTGTCAATATCAGCTAAACGCTTGAAACTGTGCCAATGTATGTCATATTCATATTCGCACATGAAAATGTCATCTCCTTCATCGTGGGCCTTTGCATACTCCTTGGGATTCAAGACAAAGCAGTGCCTAATGATAGACTCCATCTGCAACATTGAACAAATTGTTTGAGACTTGAATATCAGAACCTTCTGCTCTTGTGAACAATTTTACTTTAAAATGTTTGATAAACACACACACACACACGCGGAAGAATATAAACAGTTAAATGGTTCTTCATGTCGATGTCCATAGACAATGAAGAGTAAGACCATAATTAATCAATTCTTCAAGCCTCATAATACATCAAGGCAGTTCACTTTCTGTCAATCTTTTGGTAGATAACAGACCACGCTATCTCTCATTACATAGTGACTAACTGATAGGGACATGGAAAATTCCCTTCTTAAAAGATCGTAGACTGCCCAAAGAATCTATCCGTATCAGCACTTGTTCAATTAGATGTTAATAATCAAAATAAGATAACATCCATTACCTCAATCTCAGCAAAATCATTTGTCTGATAAAGCTCTCTCCTCAGATTGTGAGGCTGTCGTCCAGCAGAAGTTTCTTCAGGTATCGTATACCACCGTCCCCGAAACCAATAGCTCCCATCTGCCTCTTTCCAAATACTGCACACCTCCAAAAGAAAAGAAGCAAACTCCAATCATTCACATATTACAAGAAATAGAAGTCTATAAGCACCAGCCAATAGTAATATTAACATACACATCATGTACCAAACCTTTCTATATGGGCAGCCCATAAATCACTAGAAAGAAGTTTATCCCTCAACGTTCGAGCCAGTTTCTTCCCTGGAGGTGGCCTTGGTAACTGAACCTCTTTACCCAATTTCCTTGCCTCACAAAACCCACAAATCCATTCTCCTTCAGGCACTATCTTTAAAGGAGGTTTCAAGCATTTCAAATGAAACCCACCTAAACAATCATCACACTCAATCATTACTGCCTTCCCTGCCTTAAAACACACTCGACACTCTTCCAATTCTGGGACCTCATCGTCTGAGCTAGCATCCTCTCTCCTCTTCACATACACATCATCTCCAACCTCAAATTCACCCTCATCATACACCACTTTCTTATAATAAACCCTCTTCTTTCCACTCATTTTATCGGTTTTTGCTGTTTTACTCTTCGATGTCATCGCTCTCGTTATCACCATTCTCTCTTTCTCTTTCTCTTTCTCTTTCTCTTTCTCTTTCTCTTTCTCTTCACCCCTTCTCCTTTTCTTTGTCTCCGATTGATCCGGCGAAACAGGAGAGAATTCAACACCAACCTCAAGCACCTCAGACTTTGATTTCGGGGTTTTTGAGCACCCATTGTCTTTCTCGCCTCTTGGAGTCCTTTTCAATTCATTTTTACTCAAATTTCTCCGGGTTTTCGACGAATCAATCCTAGATTCTCGAGGGGCCTCGACCAATTTATTTGGTGGGGTTTTGAGTGAATCTTTGGTGGGTTTTTCAATTGGGGAAATGGGTTCTTGCGGGGCATTAACTTTGAGTGATAAACGGGGAGAGAATCGACGAGGAGGATCTAGTGTTCGTGGGGTCTGAGGAGTGGCTGAAACAGAAGAAGGAGATGTTGCTTGTTTTTTGAGTTTCTTACTTGGGGATTGAATAGATTTCTTTGGAGTATCTGCCATTTTTATGAGAAATCAATCAAGGCAGGGACTTTTTGCTAGGGTTTTAGGCAGAGAGGGAAAGGGAGTGTAGAGAGAGAAAGGAGGGGGATTTTAGAGGGAGAGAGAAGGATAAATGGCGGGAAATCTTCCCTCCCATTTTGGTTGAACCGTTGCGGCTTACAACATGGGTGGCGGGTTGTCTTCTTCTTGATGTATGTAAGAGTATATATAAATAAATGAATAAGGTTTAGATTCGATTAAAAAAAATTGACATGTGATTTAAAGTTAGTTAGGTTTTGATGGGTATACTAAAAGCTTGTATTTTAAAGTTGGTTAGAGGAAGTTGAAGGTTAGGTTTAGTGGTAGAGTTTTAGGGGTATTCGTGGAGAAGAAAATAAATTGAAATTTTCATTTTAGTCCCTAATACGATGAACATGGTAGCATTCAGTGGTGTTCACAACAATAACAATAGTAAGTGATGATAGAATAGTGACTAGTGATATGATCCCGTGTTTGGATTGTAGTTACGATTGTTTTTTAAAATATTTTTTATTTAAAAATATATTAAAATAATATTTTTTTATTTTTTAAAAATTATTTTTAACATTAGCACATTAAAATAATATGAAAATACCAAAAAAATATTAATTTGAAGCAAAGAAAAAAATAAAATAAATTCATATTTTTTCAAAAGCACTTTTAAAACACAAAAACAAACGGCATTAGATGGATCTGGGTTGTGATTATGACAATGCTTTGATTTATTCTTCATTATTGTATCATGCAATATTAAGTTTATTAGAGTTTTTAATTTGTAATTTATTTTCTATAAGGTTATTCGAGTCACAAATTTATCATATTAACATGAGTTGTCTTTTTATTTATATCATTTTTACTTGATTTTTTTTCAACTTCATCATTTAATATTGAGTTTGTTGAGAATTGAATTTTATAATTCTTTTTTATTTGCTTTTTATAAGATTATCCCGGTTTCGTGACTCGAGTCACGGATTTAGCAAGTCAACCTGTATTGTTTTTTTTCCGTTGACTAAAGATTGAACTTTATAATTTGTTTTAATTTACTTGCTATGGGGCTGTCCTAGTCTCGTGACCTGGGTCTCGAATCAATCCGAGTTGACTCGAGTTATTTATTGGTTATTTTTTTATTGATTTTTTCTTTAATTTTTCCCTTTAACATTTAATTGATTGAGAACTTGTTTTGATTTGTTTTCTATTGGATCATAGTTTCATCACTCGAATCATAAATTTACCAGTTAACTTAAGCTAACTCGGATCAATTCAATATATTATTGTTTCAATATTTTTTCTTAAAAACAACATCTTTAAAAACTTTGATTTTGAGTAATAAGATTTTATCAAATAAAAAAATTTAATTTGTCACACAAGTCATTAAAAACCTAGCCAGATTGACTTCTCAAAATCTTGGCTAGGTCAATTAATAATCCAACCCAGTCAACCTAGGAGGTTAGAATGTTCTTTACAACCATGAAAATATTTAAAAGTATCATAATGATTGTCTTTTAGAATATTTTTTGTTCGAAAATACATTAAAAAAATATTTTTTTATTTTTTAAAAATTATTGTTGACATCAACATGTTAAAATAATATGAAAACCCTAAAACAATATTAATTTAAAGCAAAGAAAAAAATAAAAAAATTAAATATTTTTAAAAATATTTTTGAATTACAAAAATAAACATCAACTATATTTCAAAACAATGGGATACCCAGTACAATACTTAGATGTGACTATTTCAAAACAAACTATATTAAACTTTCATATAATTGGCTATATTTGTGAAGAGAGAAGAATAGAAGAAATTAATGATTGGAAAAGAAAAGAAAAGAAAAGGATGAATATCAATCTGTTTAGTTATTTGACTAATAAGAAAGTAAAAAAGGAGTCAATCCATCATACTTGAATTCATTGAAAATTACAATCGAATAAGGATTGAAAAGATCAAACAAAGCGAGCCAATTCCCCAAATCGGGTCTCCATCCTTTTGGAACATCAAATCCCTCCTGACAAACAATGTATAAAAAGCTAACCGAAGTGTCCATCCATGAAATCGCTGGAAGCGTCGTAAAGGTAAGGTTAAAACTAACGAACATCTTGACGGAATAACTAACTACCAAAAGCATCAACATTAATCTTCCATTGCAATCAGAATCAGTCTGGGACACCAACATAATTTATGGCACATGTGTGGTTGGAAAGCTTGTAACAAGTTCCAAGTGGAGCAAGACAACAAGACAAAATAATATACAACAGAATGATACAAGTACCTTGGCGTTCTCCTTGAACATGTGACAGCCAGAAGCTCCATGCCATTGGAAGATTTTGGCGGTTAGCATGAACTTATCATGATAGCAGTTTTCATTCGTCACTAGTGAAATCCCAACCATGATCAAGATCCCGAGGACTTTATATCTTCATGTAGCTACTGCCAATTTTCCGCTGCCTGGTGTAAGATTAACTTGTGGTCTTGTTGCACCCTTGACTGAAAACCAATGAAAGAAAATCAATTGACTCAATCAGTTAAGTAAGGTTGCACACTTGCACTGAGCACTTTACCCGTAAAACAAAAAATATTGTGCTTTCTGGCTACATTCTCATCTTTCACATGCATATGAAAATGAAAATATGAAACTTGAAGCATAAATAAGAAGATCTGCATGCCGTGTGTAAAATTGTGCCAGCAATCATGCATGTGCATAAAAGAGTTGGAGGAATGTGAAACCAGGTTGGTTTTTATGGATTATTCGGCTCATTTTTTAGGTCGATCAGTTTTGAATAGAAGGAAAATGGTGGTCCGCCTACAGAGTTAACAAGAGAAAATCATCCATATTTCTTTTTTAATAAAACAAGGGTCATACTGACCTTCATCTTTTTCCATTTTTCTTCTGCTACGCCAAAGTAGTCGAATTGGTGTACCAGAAAACCCAGCATCTGAACGCAGTTGCTTCTCCATATAGCGTCGGTACGTCTCAGGAAAAAGGTTTGAATCATTTACAAAGAAAACAAATGTGGGTGGTCTAATAGCAGCCTGCAAAAGGATATCTCTAATGAATATCATTTGTCATGTCCCATGCATAAACAGGTCAAGCTTCGGTAAAACAACAATTAGAATAAGATTTGGGACAAACTGGCTCAGCTGTACCGAGGTAGGGAAACTAGGGAAAGGAGTCCCTTCAGCAAGTACACTTAGCACAGATACAGATAAAAATTATCAATGATAATGACTTGCATAACATTAAAGCCTATACTACCGCCTAACAAAAGTACCTGAGTGCAATAATAAACACGCCCTCTCTTGCCACCACGCGTCCTAGGAGGGGGTTTAAAAGCCAATGCTTCTCGGACCACTTGATTCAGTATAGAAGTACCTAGCCTTCTTGATCTTTCCTTTTCAACTGTACTTGCAGCAACAATGATCCTGAAATCAAAGTAAAATTACATAATTTTTGCAAAAGGAGATGTGAGGGAAAACAACTGAGATTCTTAAGAGAGCTAACATCTTCAGATTGAACTTGCCACGTTAAGAAGTTGACAACACTGAATTATATGTCTCTACTTCTTAATCATGCATTTCTATTCGCTCATTCACTTGTGTGCTAATAGAAAACTGATGACATATCCAGTGGTCTCGTAAGTTTTTAAAGAACAATGGCAGACACATGCTTGCCAAAAGCAATAGCACCACCACTGAACACAAACAGATCCAGTTCTTACAATAAATTTCCAATAATTCTCCAGTAGAAACTAGAATTTAAGTGAACCCCAAATCCCAAATTATCCACAACAGAATGGTTGCGGGTGGGTTAAACTAAATAAAGATGAGGCACCAGGCGCTTTTCATGATTTTATCCTGGCTGTTTTCTATTTATTGTATGGTATTATTTCCCATCAATGAATAAATATTACCCATATTAAATCCCACCACGAGAAACAACTAGTCAAATGGGTTTAGAGAAGTTTTGTTATAATTATCAACAAGATTGCAGTGTTAGGCCACAACGTACTTCTCAACATTATTACCCATATTGTAAGTTATTAAGAAACAAGGTATACTGTCAGTGTTAGGCCACAACATACTTCTCAACATTATGACCAGCAATTGCAGTTGAGTAAACGATAGGAGCCCAATGAAGAAGACGAAGCTTCTCCCTAACATCTTGTTCATAGTATGTTGCAGTCTGCTGGTTTTTATTGGGTATTGTATCCCATTTGTTCACAACAATCAGGCAACCCTTTCCTTCTTTCTCTATCCTTTCAGCAATCCTGTAATCCTGTATCATTCAGGAAAAAGAAAACACAGACAGTTGAAATGAGAAAAGATTAACAGGAACCAATAAGAATCGCAATTAAAGATAGGGGGGGTACTAGGAATCTGTGCAAAGACAATTTAAACATCCCTTCCTGATTCAGAACAACTGTCTCAGATCATTAACATGAATTTTAAGTTATCACAATTAAGCTCTCAAAACTTACACAGAACACCCAACACTTGATTGTGATGTCAATATGCAAGTGTTAATTGTATCTATAGTTTATACCACCATCTACAGGCAGCAACCACTTTTCTTTGGGCTATTTGTAATTATCCTAGTTTTATATAGGTAAAATACAACTCCATTCACATGTGAGTGGTGATCCTATATTGGCTATTAACCTTAAACCCAATTGATTATACCTCCCATATGCAACTTTGTATAACATATAAATACTAAACAAGGCGACTACAGAAATGTAGAGATTTCTTATTAATACATATGGTATTAATATTTCAGAAGTTTTTTGAAGTTAAATTGAGTTTACTTCCATATTAAGTTAAGTCTTTTTTTAATTATTAATACTTCTCCTGTTTACAAGCACCAGCTCTAAGACAGGTCTGAAACTCCTGATAGTTACCTATGTAAGATGATTTTCCTATATTTCAATAGTCGAATGCCAATAGTTATTTGTTTGCAGAACTTTCGGTTAAACTAAATAATAAACAAGGCTGATAGCTGCTTGATGGCAGAATTCTCAGTTCCAAAGTTGTCCTACATGTTCAATTTTCACCTTTTTTATGGAGTACAGATGATAGAGATCATTAGAATGCTAAAGAAGAAGTACCTGTTCTGTGATACAAGCCATGGCCTCAATGACAAGAGCAACGACATCGGAACGGCGAATGCCACGAAATGCTCGATTCACTGATAAAGCCTCTGTCACACTACCTGATGAAGCTACTGCTGCCCTCCTTCTGATGCCAGCCGTATCAATAAGCAGAAACTTCTGCAAACAAGCACCTATGAGCCTCCACATCATATCTGATGTTACTTAAAAGCAAAGCAAGATAAAAGAAAGAGATGACACGCACAGTTCTCAATTTTTCAATCATGAAATGATGTACTTTTAAGAATTTTATGTCCAGTGCAAGTAAACCAAGGTAAAAAACATGGCTAACCTGCTTGCTCTCCACTCATTTTTAACATTGAAAACAGAAAGGAAAAAAAGTATCAATCATATAAAAATATCTAGACCTGTTTTTTTATTTATGCAACCAATGAGAGAATAAGAGCTTGAAATGAACATGCTCCGAACCAATAAGCATTATTTATCCCATTTTAGATATTTCCAGTAAAGCGGTTTTGTTTTGAGTTATTTTCAGTTACATTTATGAAGCAAGAAAAATTCTTCTTTCTCCAATCATTACATGAGTATCAAACTACCAATACAATTCAAAACTAAACGAACCTGGCCATCTGGTCCTACAAATTCAGTATCAATAGCATCACGAGTAGTGCCACTGATGGGACTAACAATTGTTCTATCCTCTCCAACCAATGCATTCAAAATGCTACTTTTACCAACATTTGGCCGACCAACAATTGCAATGGCAGGAATGTAAGTTTCTTCTTCATTGAGATTTTCTGGAGCCTGCAAAAGAATCAAATTCATCATTTATTTTTTTTACAAATAAACAAGTGAAAATTAAGAAAGATGAGCGAAAGAAACCCTCAAGATACAGCTAAAATGTAGGACTTTTTTAAGCTAAATAAATAGGCCTTACGCACTGAAAATATTCCAGTCATAACAAAAGATTTAAGCATTAAAGTTGAAACTGCTAACCTCAACTTTTCCCAGTCTGGAACACACAAGATCAAGAAGTTCTCCTGTTCCAGTCCCTGATATCGCAGAAATAGGAAGCGGCGAGAACCTGGTTGGCCAATAAAAAAGTGCATGCTCTGTTTATCAAAATCAAATATGCAAAGGAAACATGTTATATAGGTTCTCTACTTACAAACTTCAGCCTAATTCATAGCCATGAACTATTTTTTATCCATAATCATAACATGCACAAGAAGGAAAAAAGGGCCCATTAGCATAAATCTCAGAAGTTCTATCTGCTAAGACATATGACAGCCTGACAGGTTAATTTGTTAGCTGGGTGCAACAAGTCATTAACGAATTGTATTAGTAATTGGCTTATGAGTCCTCCCTTTATGATGTCCAGAATGACAGGTTAACTTCTACAATTATTGTGATAAAAGTTGACACCACAATCCAAGGAAATGCTTCCCCTGGATACACATTGCAGAACAAACACCGCAATCTCAGAAGTGAAGATGATATGTACATTCACAAAAGAAGCTTAGTCACTCACACAAAACTCACAGGAAACACATAGTGACATTTTCAGGCAACTTCACATTACAAATGCCATGCATTCATGAATAACAGAAAGATTCACATTTTTTAGAGAGATATAAATAGAATTTAAAGATGGTTTACCCTAACGACCAAAATTCTGATGCTTGCATGATTCCTTTACGTGGAGATTCACACTTGTTCACTGCCAGGATAATACACTTGTTCGAGTAATTCCTGCGCAACCAGTCTGCTATCTCCACATCAGCTGCTGTTAGACCTGCCTGTTCAGGATTTTTATTTATGTCATTGATGGTAAAGGGAACATTTGATTATTGGTAAAATAGGAGAGAAAATAGCATATTCATACAGAACACATGAAAGGTAATGGTACAGAGGAATAATAAGACAAATTCAGTGTCTTATTCTCCTTTCAATAAATTGTTCCTTAAGAACATTTTGAGGAAACAGGAAAGAAAACTTATTAATTAAAAACAGCAAGGAATATATGCATCTACCTTCACAACCCATTTTCTTTCTTTTTTCATTTGTTTTTTATCTGGAAAAAAAAAACAAAGAGAGAGAGAGAATGGTGTACCTGGCCATCAACAAGGAATATAATGACAGATGATTCTTCCACAGCTGCAGTAGCTTGTTTCTCAATCATAGAGGGCATTCTAGCAACTGCTGCCTCTCTCGAGGCAAGTGGAATCCCATCCATGCCAATGGTTGTTGAGATAGCCAAATCTTCCATAACATTAGCTTGTGACTTTGATACTGTGACAACACCTCCAGTATCCACCACCATAAATTCATGTTCTCCCCAAAAAGATCTACCATACAAACGGTCCCGAGTAACCCCAGGTTCATCCACCACAATTGCCCTATTCCCCTACAATTTGTGACACTCAAAATCAACACCGATGATAATTATGTATCTACAACTTCCACATTCTATTTCCCGAATATTCAAAACTGTATTAAAAAAAAAGAAAATAGAAGCTCCAATTTGAATGAATAAATTACCCCAACAAGACGGTTGAATAGCGCTGATTTACCAACATTTGGCCGTCCAACAATTGCAACTTTTGGAAGAAGATGGTCAGGGATCTGCAGATAGAAATTCAAGTGTTCGAAGTCAATGAAGACCAACAATGTATTCTTTCAGTTCACTTTTCGACTTAGAATCTTCAACATTTTTGCAGTAAATTAATCAACTTTACACAAATTTAAACTAAATGTAAATATACCTTCCATTTTTTTTTAATAACTTGTAAAATCCTACTTTGTACACCTCACCGAAAAGTGGTTAGAAAGAAAAGTAAAATCAATGCATAAATTTAATTCCAGTAATCAGAAGATAAGAAAAAGGAAACGGACTGAATAAATTAGAAGGAAAAAAAAAAGGGAAAGAAAGAAAGAAGAGTTAACAGACATCTTTAGAAGTAGCTTTTTTTCGCTTCTGCTTCCTACTTTCCCTTTTCTCATCAGTGTCATCTTCTACAAAATTAAGATATGATATTTATTAGAGAATTGTAAAGATAAACTCATGGAAGGAAGGAAGGAAGGAAAGGCAGCACCGATTGTTAATTGGCGAGACAAGGAGGTAGATAACTCTTTAACGGCGAATTTAGCTTCTTTCTCGAGGTCTTCGATATCAATGTCACTTTCATATTCATCGATTTCTGTTTCACTAACGATATCTTCTTCTTCTTCTTCGACTTCTTCTTCTTCGAAATGTTGAGTGGTGTTGGCGGAGGATTTGAG
>Ga0307515_10013327_pt1 | contig 15378 bp, 19 predicted proteins | sample 17_EM_MG_FD_194513 | JGI IMG/M metagenome (GOLD analysis project Ga0307515, IMG submission 194513) | Populus trichocarpa ectomycorrhiza microbial communities from riparian zone in the Pacific Northwest, United States - 17_EM | ecosystem: Host-associated > Plants > Roots > Unclassified | place... | reverse complement strand
TATTGACAAGGGGGAGTAGTGGTGGACGGATTTTTATACTGTTCCAGTCTTGAGGGACACACCCAGCAAGAATTGATTGAATTTTGATGATCGTCGTCATGCTGGTCCTCCCAAAACTTTAGGCATCCCTTGTGACGGTTCCCGCCTATATTAGGGGTGCTCTCCAGGATCAGATGTTATTGCCATAATAAGAATGAAACCATATGCACACAGCCAATGGCGTGCGTGTCCGTACCCCTAATACTGGTCAACAGAGCTTCAAGAGGGGTTCGTTCTATGATACAGATACAAAACCCGAACCCGTGTGTTCACACTGTCTACTCACTCTTCATGAATACTGCAATACTGCTCTCCTACGTAAATCCCCTCTATATCGCATGGTGCTGACTCTATGCTTCGACGCAGATCGAGAAAACGGTAGCAGGATATGACGAGGTGCGTCCTCAACACAAGATAAAGAACATATAGGTCCGAGCTGGATGGCAGGACGCGACTGCTGCGGTTGATCTGTTGATGGGGTTGGAGAATTGTAATGGGCGTATTGCTGGTGAGAATCCATAGGCTGTGGTGGGTTCGAGTGAAATATTAATAAACTTCCGTGAGGAAGCGACGGGGATGTGCTTAGGAGGCCATTTAGTAGGCACATCCTCCCATTCTCCCTTCGATAGAAACTAATGAATTTTCCCTCAGGCATTCAGAGTACGTCCATCCATGGTCGCTTACCGATCAAACGATCTGTCACCTCACTGGACATGCGCGTGTGGCGATAACAAAAAATGACAGGCGGCGTTCGACCCGCGCGTCAAAGCGGCGGCGTGTTTCTTCGCGACGGACATTCATGGCGCCACGCTCGGGAAAGGCGGGGATGATTCACTAGAGAAGGTCAAGGCAGGCGCGCTTAGTGGGCCAGACAAAGCCGAGCTGGTTGTAAGTCGGCGAGTAGAAGTTTGCAGGGGACGTTAAAGGTGATGTCGGACCCCCACAGATGATCTTCGGCAAACAGGACACACATGTCCCGAGAGCGGGGAGAGACTTGATCCGTAAGACGTTGGAGGACGCCAACGTCGCTTGTTCGGTGGGTTAAAAATATCCTTACTTTTAGTATTTGGAATTGAGGTGGTCGCGTAGTTCCTCGAGGTGCAAGCTCAGCATGCGTTTATCCGGGACGAGTCGAGCAAGGGGCGATGGGACGCTGCGCTGACGAGGAACCTATTTGGGTTCGTGATGGAGGTGTTCGAGAGGACGATTGGGCGTGATTTTGGACCGCGGGAGGGGGCTACAGACGAGATTGAGCATATTTGCTAGATTGCTAGGGGAAAGACTGGGACTGTGACAAGAAGCTTAAAAGAAGCTTAAAAGATGAAAGAAAATAATTTCTAGAATTACGGGGAGATCGCGTGGAAATGTTCTTCTCGTCAAAGCAACTCTGACTCTTCCCACCTCAGACCTCGAGACGACCCCCCGTTCCGAGACCGCCCACCTACCCGCCTACCCAACCCTTTTTTCTACTCTCCCTCATCCACCACCACCACCGCCTCTCAACCCTCTCCATGTCCGATCCCGCCTCCGCCAACCCGGTTCCCCAAGACGCTTGTGAGCATTTCTCCATATTATTCCTACCCGCCTAGCCCGCTCATCATTTTTCCTACTTCTTCCAGCCCATGCAACCCCAGAGATGTCGCATGACTCCCCCACGGGCCCAGCTGGGTCGACGACCGCCGCTTCCTCGAGCGACACGCTGACGCTGCGGGCTCTCGTCAGCACGCGCGATGCGGGCATCATCATCGGCAAGCAGGGCAAGAATGTCGCTGACCTCCGCGAGCACACCGGTGTCAAGGCAGGCGTCTCCAAAGTGATGCCCGGCGTCCATGAACGCGTTCTCTCCGTTTCTGGGAACGTCGCTGGCGTCGCAAAGGTGAGGATATGCTTACGAATATACTCTTGATATCATCAGATGCATTTTGAACCTCGCGCGAGGGGGAACCACCACGGAATGATCATGTCTGACGGACAGCATGCTGTCAAACGAACGAATGATCATACCTCCTTGTCTTCGTCTTCTCCGATTTCTATGACTGTGTCTTCCTCAATTTTTGGTTGCAGAGTGCCCAGCGAATCGTAGTGAATGATTGTGGCAAAGTGGCGAATGATCGATTATCTCTCTCTTACCATTTTAGGCGGCTATGGCCCCCACTAACCACTCTTTTCATCCTCCCGAACACCCTGCTCGTTGACATTTTCTCCCTCCTATGCCCTCCGCAGTGGGCTAGACGTGGACTGTTCTCATTCGTCCCGCCACAATCTCGGCTTGCGGACAGAGAGACAGGCAACTGACATACGATTGTCATTCCATTCTACAGGCCTACACATCCATCCTCCACCAGCTTGTCTCATCCGCTCCGACGTCCACTTCCACCCCCGCCGCTCCATCAAACCACACCATCATCCGACTCCTCATTTCCCACAACCTCATGGGCACTATCATCGGCCGCAACGGACTCAAAATTAAGACCATCCAAGACGTCTCAGGTGCGCGTATGGTCGCCCAAAAGGACATGCTCCCCCAATCGACAGAACGCATTGTCGAAGTCCAAGGCTCACCGGACGCAATCGGAAAGGCCATTGAAGAGATCGGAAAGTGTCTCTTGGAGGATTGGGAACGCGGCCTTGGCACAGTCTTATACCATCCCGGCGCAGCTGGTAACGACACTATCACGACGATCTCTGGATTAAACGGCCGTCGCGCATCCACCGCAACGGCGTACAATAACCCCGCTAACCTCTCTGCTGCTATCGTCGATGTCTCCCGCCGCGTCTCCCTCGCCGATTTCAGCTCCATTCACAGCCGCTCGACAGGCGCATCGACCTCTCTCAGTTCGGCTGCTGCATCCTCCCTCGCGCCAATCCCTCCGAACGCCCCCCTTGTCTCCGTCGTCACCCCGCCAACCGTGACCGTCGCCCCTCCCTCTGCCACCAATCCTGCTGCCACCACAAATGGAGCGGCCGCGGCCAACGGCGGGCAGATCCGCACGCAGAACATCTCGATCCCTTCGGACATGGTCGGCTGCATTATCGGGCGCGCAGGGACGAAGATCACTGAAATTCGTCGTCTGAGCGGCAGCAAGATCAGTATCGCCAAGGGCCCGCACGATGACACTGGCGAGCGAATGTTCACGATTCAGGGTACGCCCGAGGCCAATGAGAAGGCACTGTATTTGCTCTACAATCAGCTGGAAAGCGAGAAGGAGCGGCGTGTTAGTCGCGAGCTAGCACAGCAGCAGTCTGCCGATGGAGCTGCTGTGGCTGCGTAAAGCATGATGATAGGGGCGTCCTGGCCCCCGCTTCGAAAGGTGAAGGAGCGAAAAGTCCAGAGAAGGACGGACAAAATTCCCAATGACCTACCTGCTCATCCCTTTCCGATAACGCCCAACCAATACCGACCCGCTTCCGATCCCCGTCTCTATAACCGTTTTCCCCCAAAAAGATATTTATTCCCCCGCTCCGACCTCAGCCATGAACGAATGCTTGATGTTTCGTCCTCCCCCCAAAGTTCGTCAACATTCCGAAACCTCTGTCAGCAGATTCCAGACTGAAAGACTGTCAAATCCAGACCTGCTCGAAATACCTGTCAACCCCTGTCAACCCCTGTCGAACAACCCCCGTTGACCAACCCCTCCACAAACTGGTCAACAACAACCCCCTCCCCTCCCCGGCTCAATCACTCCACGCACGCACGCACGCATTTGCTTATGTATGTTGTCCTCTGCAGTGTCGACTCTCGAGAATACCTTTTTGCATCCCCACTTTTGCCCACTATGCACCGTCCGTCGGTCGTCCTGCACCTGTTTGCCATTTACCGCTGATGCTTCTTTTTCTTCTTTTTCTTCCTTTTCTTCCTTCCTTCTTTCCTTCTTTTTCTTCTTTTCGTTTTCACACATCTTTGATTCGCTTGTGCGTATGAGTTTGAGTTTAAGCAATTAAAAGATGATATGCCGTTCTTTTTTGGTGGTATTTAAGTATTAATTGAAGTGTCTATTGCACGAAGCGACTTCAAATAGTCACGCTCTATGTGCATGGATAATTTAAACAGTAGTAATCGGACGGTGCGGGATAAAGGACAAGAAGTATGGGTTTGGCCTAAGACGGATCGAATCCTCGAGCTGTGTTCAAGGCACCAACACCTTGTTCGATCTTAGAATTAACTCAGAGCGTCCCCACGGATCCTCGATATTGCCTTGTGGCGTTGATCAGTACGCGCCTCATCTTCATAGTATTCAAGCCTTCTGTACAGGTCCTCCGCGAGGGGTATGTCTCCTCCATGAATTATCAAACAGTGTTAATCGGCTTGGTGGGCGGTATAAGACAAGCAGGGGTACTTACGGGTTTGCCTTCATCCAGCCGTATCCCCCAAGCTGCTCGATCGAGCATTTAAGGCACCAGCGCCTTGAAGTCCTTCTCTCTCCTTGCCTTGGTCAGAGAAAGCAAATGGTACGGACCTGTCAACACTGTCAACACATGGCAGGGAAGTTACAAAGAAGTCCCGGAATGGTCGAATAGTGTGGTCGGAATGCTGCTCGCATGTGGGACAAGAGCCTAACAGGTATCCAATCCACCCTTTCATGAGCTGCACCCACCGCCAGCTCTCTCCGCATCTCTCCTCGTTCATCTGGGTCGATCTGTCATGGCCCCGGGAGCGCTGGTGCGTGCTCCATACCCGAAAAAGCCACCAGCGAGCAGAAGCGAGTAGGTTCCTAATGGTCGTTCCAAACCTGCGTTCATGCTCCTTCTCAAAGACCAATATAGCGATAAAATAGCGCCAATCCCAGCAAATCACCTGCCATAGCTGGGCCCCCGCGGCCGGTGGTTCACATCATTCATGCGAGCGGCTCACTCACGCCCCCCTAAATCTGGCTTCGTACTAAGGTAGTCTCTGAAATCTCGTGCACCTCCTCCGAAAATCCTGGTCTCACCGCCGGGAGCCTTCACATTCAACATGAAGAAGGAAATACAAGGGATAGGTTGTATGCATGGTCGTATGTATGTATGTCATGTACTTCTCTCGTCGGCCACTTCAATTCGGTTACATAGTCAGCCCCCTGCATAGTCAGGTCCCTGGAGTGGGCCTGAGCTCTCAAACCGTCCTTATTTCCGTGGCCGCAGTGACGCGGGCGGAACACCAAGCGTAGGGTTTATAAGTAGTCCGCCTCAGGCGAACCTAACCCAAACCACTTGTCAACTTCAGCTCCACCAATTTCTCGGCATGACCTCTCACCCACTTCTTATATCTTGTACAGAGTGTCGCCGAACCAAGAAGGAGTGTTCCAAAGATGTGCCGTGCTCGAGTTGCAGGGCAAAAGGGATTGCGCATATTGGCCTAATGACATTTCTCCTTCTCGTTTCGATCCTGGGTAGGTCGTGAGGTCAACAGTGATACTACATTTGTTAAGAGTCCCTACAGATATCTTACCCAAGTAAGTTCCGTTCTGGTAGAGTTTACCCGATTTGCCTAATCGAGAACAGGCGGACGCCTTCGAGAAGCACAAACAAGACCTCGGAACTACGTCCATCGATTAGGACAAGCCTCTAGTGAATCTCATGTGGTTTTCTTCCCTCAGAGTGTCCACCCGCTGCTTACACCGCAACACTTGGCCGTTGATGGCGGTCGTACACCAACCCGAGCACACACCGGTACAAGCACCAATACTGCACCTTCTCTAGGAAATACGGCACTACGTCCACTGGTTGCTCCACCGTCTTGCTCAAATCAATCACAACCGACAGCCACAATACTGTAGACACCCCAACGGTCTGTCCCAACAATTGGGACCCGCTCCTTGCCAATCCTTTGTTTCTCGGTCACCCGCAGGTCTGGGAACACCCAATTCCGACCTTCGACGAAGGGATGGCCAACGGAACATTCACCACACAGAATTATGGACCAGATTTAACTCAGTATCAGTCTCAGCTCGTCCAATCTCATCTACTTCTCCCGCAACTCGATTGGAGCTACAACCAAGGGCCACTACTCCCATATAGCAATCAAGCGATGATACCAGTGAGCATTATCAATCTCGTGTATCCCCACTCGGCTCATGTGTTCGAATTGGCTATCAGCCGGTCCCATCCTTCCAGGTCCCACCCTACCTTCCCAGCCGCTTCTTCCACGTGGTACCCCATCACCAGAGGAAAGGAGCGATGACAGACCTGGGAAAAGCGTGCATCCCATTTTCAGCCCGATCCCCTCAAACTCCAAGAATCCTTCCGACACGCTGGAGGCAATGCCTTTGCAGTTGACTGGATCATATCGGCTTTCATGTACGGTGTAACCACAGAGGCGCTTCGCCGTGTCCTTGAGCGTAAAGAGATTGATGAGATGAACTTCCCTGGTGGCTTTGAGCCTCACCAAGCATACGATGGATTCATCTCGAAGTTGGCGGGCGCTACGAGTGTGGGCTTTGCAGGGAGGGTAACAGAACGCGGTGGAAGCATAATAAAGACGCCCCACGGCATCTCCGAAAATTCCACGTCGGTTTAGCGGACGTGTGCAAAGACCAGTGAGTCAAACGATGGCGCATTATTTGCTGGCAGTGTCTTACTACATCGCAACCTCTATGTACAGCGAGAAAGGGGTGTCAGCACGGCCGAAATGGAGACCATTCACTGCATGCGTCGCGCGAAGGACGGCCCTCAAGCAGAATCTAGTGGAGTACGATGATCGTATGCACAACTGATGATTATGCTCTGATACCGGTAGGAGGCTAGGCACTCCAATACTATTATTGTTTTCGAGTTTCACCAGGCTTTGGACCTCTACCATTGCAGTAGACCCTCTGTTACCAATGTTGACTTGCTATTATTTTGCAGTCCTGAACGTTCTTACCTTCTGTGCTGGGTTTTCTTCGCGATTCGGTGTTGATCAAAGCTGGATAAAGGATCGATGTTTCGAGCATGCATCGTTTGTCCCGCGCCTGGGACGTGCACCTCATTATCAACCGCCACTATGGCCTTGAGCGCGCAATGAGGCGTGTTTGCGACCCATAACAGCCTTCCTTTACCCAGGCGCACCTCCGGTCCGCGCGACAACATCCAAGCTTAAGCACCGACGACGAGACCTCCACGAAGCGTCCGGGAGGGTATAAACGAGTTGAGGAGAAGGTACAACGTTCCAGATCCATAGACAGCTTCACAAACCGTGAGGGTCGACAAACCCAGCGGCACCGTCCTATCAATAATATTTACCTCGCGCAACAGCCGGAATAGGCGTAGAGAAACAGACAGCTGGATTCGATTCTACAGAATGTATTGTCGAAGTCCAACCATGGTTCGCCAGATGTAATCGGAAAAGCCATCGAAGGGATTGGGGAGTGTCTCTTGCCCGGTCTTGGCACTGGTACCGACACAGCGGCCGCCACGTATCAAAACACTTTGCTGCTTGCGTAGATGTCTCCCGCCGCGTCTTCCTCGTGGATATCAGTTCCGCCGCTGCGTCTTCCCTCGCGCCAATGCCTCTTTCCATCGTCATCCCACCAACCGTGCGCCGTCGCTCCTGCCACCACAAACGGAGCGGCCGTGACCAATGGGCGAGCATACATGCATGCAGAGCATTCCATCAGCTGCATCACCTGGCGAGCGGTGACGAAGATTACCGAGATCCATCGTGTGCGGAAAGTTTAAACAGTCCAGATAAGGTGACTCAAGCTCATTGGCGGCGTAGTGGACAAAGCAAGGCGATGATGTGAATCCGACTCTTCCTCAATGCGAGTCGGGTTTCGGCTTGCTTTGTCCACTCTTGTGATTTGTGGTCCGGGGCACAGCGATGAGTTTGTTCGAAATGCTACTCGCGCGTGGCACAGGAGTCTGAGAGAAATATAATGAGTTCTTCCACTTCCGCTTGCTCCAGCTTTCGCCGCGACTGTCCCTCCTTTTCTGTGATCGATTTATCATGGCCTCGGCAACCACGGTGCATGATTTATCAACAGAACATGAACTAGACATCTATGACAGCACAACTTGCTCTCAAGACCCCTTCGCCACAACGTAAGTTTGCGAATCGTGGCGGACATTGCCTTGCCAACTGACAGTAGCGACAGAACCACTGGTAGCCTTGCGGAAGCACACACCAGTACAGGCACCAATACTGCTTCTTCTCCAGGGAATACGGCACTATGTCCACTGGTCGGTTCACCGTCTTGGTCATATCAATCACCACTCGATAGCCACAATACTATAAATACCCCACCGTTTTGTTCTAATGATTGGGATCCACTTCTTGCAAACCCTTTGTTCCTTGGCCACCCGCTGGTCTGGGAACACCCAATTCCGATCTTCGACGAAGGGATGGCCAACGGAACATTCAGCACACAGAACTACGAACCAGATTTAACTCAGTCCCGGCTCGCCCAACCTCATATACTTCTCCCACAGTTCAGCTGGGTCTACAACGAAGTGCCGCTACTCGCATATAACAATCAAGCCACAATACCAGTGAGAATTATCAATCTCGTGTATCCCCAGTCTGCTCATATATTCGAATTGGCTATTAGCATGTCCCGTCCTTCCAGGTCCCAACTGATATTTCACAGGAAGGTTGCCTTGGATTAATCTCCACCAAAAGGGTACCGGTGTTGGATACTTCTCATGACGCACCATGCAACGCGCCCTTCCGCACCATTCGTCCGCCAGCTACGAGTCGGGCCGTACCTTCCCAGCCGCTCCTTCCACGTGGTACCCCAGCGCCAGAGGAAAGGAGTTATGATAGACCTGGGAAAAGGCCTGCAGCCCCATTTCAACCCGATCCCGTCACACTCGAAGAATTCTGTCGGCGCGCTGGAGGCAGTGCCTTCGCAGTCGACTGGATCATATCGACTTTCATGTACGGTGTGACCACAAAGGCGCTTCTCCGTGTCCTTGAGCGTAAAGAGATTGACGAGATGAACTTCCCTGGTGGTTTTGAGCCTCACCAAGCGTACGATGGGTTCATCTCGAAAGTTGGCGGACGCTACGAGTGTGGGCTTTGCAGGGATGGTAACAGAACGAAGTGGAAGAATAAGAAGGATGCCCCACGGCATCTCCGCAAATCCCATTTCGGGTTAGCGGACGTGTGCAAAGACTGGTGGGTCAAACGAGGGCACTTTTCTTTGCTGAGAGTAGCTGACTACGTTTTGATTTCTATATCTAGCGGGAAAGGCGTGTTCAACACGGCCGAAATGAAGACGCATCGCTGCGTGCGTCGCGCGGAGGACTACTCTTAAGCGGAATCAGGTGGAATACGTTGACCATATGCACAACGGATGACCCCTATACTCACATACCGGCAGGAGGCTGGACTTTCCAATATTAATATTGTTGTTGGGCTCCACCGGGCTGTGGAACCTTTACTGTAAGAGTAGACGCTGTGTTAGGAGTGTTGTTGGATATCGAGTAGCTATTCCTGAGTGTTCTTACTTTCTGTGTTGAGCTTTCTTCGCGACTCGGTGTGATCAAATATAGCAGCGATGTTCCGTCTTGCGGCTGGGACTTGAACCACGTTATCAACCGCTGTTATAGCCTTGTAGCGTGTAATTATGCATGCCTGTGACCCATAAGAGCCTTCCTTCACGCGGACGCATCTCTAGCGCGCGTGATGGCCGAGCTCGATAGCTCCACGAGGCGTTCGGAAAGATATCAACTAGTTGGAGAGGGCGTTTATCCTCGTGTCAGATGGATGGAGAGCTTATATATAGCTCGCGAGGGTGGACAAACCCATTGACGCTATCCAAATATATTTACCTTGCGGTTCGTCCTTTCTTTCCAATCTCTTCTATATGGTGCTGAAACTACCCTGGCATGGTTTATTTCTATTGCTTCATCTCCCCATTCCGCTCCATTCCAGCTGGTCTTTCCCAACTCGCGTTGTTCTTTTCGGCGTCGGCGGGGTGACTAATGGTGGTGGATGGACTGGTGGCAAACTTGATGTGCAGGCGGAGAGGATACACGACCGACGTAAAACGTGGTATTTTTCTTTGTCATTAGTTCCGCCACAGAGAGACAGAGAACTGACGCGTGATTGACATTCGATTCTACAGAACGTATTGTCGGAGTCCAACCAAGGTTCGCCAGACGTAATCAGAAAAGCCAACGAAGAGACTGGGAAATATCTCTTGGCGCTGCCTTGGCACTGGTACCGACACAGCGACCGTCGCGTATCAAAACGCTGCTTGCGTAGATGTCCCCCGCCGCGTCTTCCTCGCCGATATCAGTTCCGCCGCTGCGTCTTCCCTCGCGCCAATCCCTTCGAAAGGCCCCTTGTTTCCATCGTCACCCCACCAACCGTGCGCCATCGCCCCTCCCTCTGCCACCACAACCACAAACGGTGCAGCCGTGACCAATGGGCGAGCAGATATGCACGCAGAGCATCCCCTCTGAGATGATCGGCTGCATCACCTGGCAAGCGGTGACGAGGATTACCGAGATCCATCGTCTGCGGAAAGTTTAAAAAGTCCAGATAAGGTGACTCAAGCTCATTGGTGGCGTGGTGGACGAAGCGACGCGGAGAATGAATCCGACTGCTCATTTGTCCACCCCGGAGTTTGACTTCCGGCTCGTGTTTCCGCCTTGCTTTGTCCACTTTGTGATTTGCGGTCCAGATCACAGCGATGGGTTTGTTCGAAATGCTACTCGCGCGTGGCACAGGAGTCTGAGAGAAATATAATGAGTTCTTCCACTTCCGCTTGCTCCAGCTTTCGCCGCGACTCTCCCTCTTTTGCCGTGATCGTTTCATCATGGCCTCGGCAACCACGCCGCATGCTTTATCAACAAAACATGAACTCTGCACCTATGATAGCATACCTACCTCTCAAGACGTCCTTACCACAACGTAAGTCCGCAACTGGTCGCCGTTGTTGTCCTAACCACTAACAGTAGCGATAGAACTGCTGGTAATTTTGCTGAAGCACACATCAGTACGACAATCTCTACTGCTTTCCTCCATAGGACATGGCACTAAGTCTGCTAGTCGCTCCATTTGCTCAGTCAAATCAATCACCACTCAACGGCCACAACACTATGCCCACTCCAATGTTTCTTCCTGGTGCTTGGGATCTACACCTTGCGAATTCTTTACTTCTCAGCCACCCGCAGGTCTGGGAACACCCAGTTTCATTCGTCGACGAAGGGATAGACAGTAGCACACACATGATACAGAATCACGGACTAGATGTGGATGTAACTCGGCTTCAACCCACCCAATCTCATCTTCATCCTCCGCAGATCGATTGGGGCGCCAGCCAAGAGCCACCAGGCTCATATAATAATCAAGCAACAATACCAGTGAGCATTGTCGTGTATCCACGGTCGGCTTAGAAGGAGCCGGGGAGTTTTCGAATTGACAATCCCTGATGCTGTCCTTCCAGGCCTGCTTCTCAGCCCGACCCCCAACTGAGGTTTCACAGGAAGGTGGCTCAACCCTAACCGAAAGGGCGCCGGAGTTAGATATCTCTCATGATGCACCATTCGACGCGCCCTTTCCTACCATTCGTCCGCCAGCCACGAGTCGGGCCCTACCTTCCCAGCCGCTCCTTCCACGTGAGACCCCAGTGCCAGACGAAAGGAGTTATGATAGACCTGGAAAAAAGCGTGCATCCCATTTCCAGCCCAATCCCCTCAAACTCCAAGAATCTTGCCGACGGGCTGGAGGCAGTGCCTTCGCAGTCGACTGGATCATATCGACTTTCATGTACGGTGTAACCACAGAGGCACTTCTCCGTGTCCTTGAGCGTGAAGAGATTGACGAGATGAACTTCCCTGGTGGTTTTGAGCCTCACCAAGCGTACGATGGATTTATCTCGAAAGTTGGCGGGCGCTACGAGTGTGGGCTTTGCAAGGAGGGTAAGAGAACGCGGTGGAAGAATAAGAAGGACGCCCCACGGCATCTCCGCAAATTCCATTTCGGTTTAGCGGACGTGTGCAAGGACTGGTGAGTCAAACGAGGGCACTTTTCTTTGCTGAGAGTATCTGACTACATTTCAAATTTCTATATCCAGCGGGAAAGGCGTATTCAACAAGGCCGAAATGAAGACGCATCGATGCGTGTGTCGCGCGGGGGACTACTCTCAAGCCGAGTCGAGTGGAGCATGATGACCATATACCCACTGGATGACTCCTATGCCCTCGTACCAGCAGGAGGTCAATATTAATATTGTTGTTAAGTTCCACCGAGCCGTGGCCGTGGGACTCCGGCGATCAGAGTAGACTCTCTGTAACTAGTGTTGTTGGATATTGGGTTGCTGGGTTTTTGCAATTCTGATCGTTCTTACCTTTTGCGCTGAGTTTTCGCGACTTCTCGACTTAGTGAGGCGGTGTGGTATTACGTGGTGGAAGCGGTGTCATCGCAACCAACGGAAGCCGACTGGCACTTGTTTCGACATTTACTCGTCCCTTCTGAGGTGATTGGCTGCATCACCTGGCGAGCGGTCGTCTGCGGAAAGCTTAAACAGTCCAGCACGGCGGACTCAGGGCGGAATATTCTTTTTTCTTTGTCCGCCGTGCCTTCTCCGTTCGGGGCACAGCGATGAGTTTGTTCGAAATGCTACTCGCGCGTGGCACGGGAGTCTGAGAGAAATATAATGAGCAATTCCACCTCCACTTGCTCCAGCTTTCGCCGCGACTCTCCCTCTTTTTCTGTGATCGATTTATCATGGCCTCGGCAACCACACCGCATGATTTATCAACAGGACGTGAACTAGACATCTATGACAGCACAACTTGCTCTCAAGACACCTTCGCCACAGCGTAAGTTCGCGAATCGTGGTGGATATTGTCCGATCCTGCCAACTGACAGTAGCGATAGAACCACTGGTAACCTTGCGGAAGCACACACCAGTACAGGCACCAATACTGCTTCTCCTCTCGGGAATGCAGCACTACGTCCACTGGTTGCTCCACCGCCTTGGTCAAATCAATCACCACTCGACAGCCACAATACTGTAGACACCCTAACGCTCTGTCCTAACGATTGGGACCCACCCCTTGCAAACCCTTTGTTCCTCGACCACCCGCAGGTCTGGGAATACCTAATTTCGAGGTTCGGCGAAGGGATGGCCAACGAAACATTCACCACACAGAATTATGGACCAGATTTAACTCAGTCTCAGCTCGCCCAATCTCATATACCTGTCCCGCAGTCCGACTTGGTCTACAACGAAGTGCCACTACTCGCATATCACAATCAAGCCACAATACCAGTGAGCATTATCAATCCTGTGTATCCGCAGTCTGCTCATGTGTTCGAATTGGCTATTAACACATCCCATCCTTCCAGGTCCCAACTGATATTTCACAGGAAGGTGGCTTTGGCTTAATCTCCGCCGAAAGAGTGTTGGATGATTCTCATGACGCACCATGCAACGCACCCTTTCCTACCATTCGTCCGCCAGCCACGAGTCGGGCCCTACCTTCCCAGCCGCCCCTTCCACGTGGTACCCCAGTGCCAGAGGAAAGGAGTTATGATAGACCTGGGAAAAGGCGTGCACCTCATTTCCAGCACGATCCCCTTAAACTCCAAGAATGTTGCCGACGGGCTGGAGGCAGTGCCTTCGCAGTCGACTGGATCATATCGACTTTCATGTACGGCGTAACCACAGAGGCGCTTCTCCGTGTCCTTGAGCGTAAAGAGATCGACGAGATGAACTTCCCTGGTGGTTTTGAGCCTCACCAAGCGTACGATGGATTCATTTCGAAAGTTGGCGGGCGCTACGAGTGTGGGCTTTGCAAGGAAGGTAAGAGAACGAGGTGGAAGAATAAGAAGGATGCCCCACGGCATCTCCGCAAATTCCATTTCGGTTTAGCGGACGTGTGCAAAGACTGGTGAGTCAAACGAGGCCACTTTTCTTTGCTGAGAGTATCTGACTACATTTTAATTTCTATATCCAGCGGGAAAAACGTGTTTAACACGGCCGAAATGAAGACGCATCGCTGTGTGCGTCGCGTGGAGGACTACTCCTAAGCAGAATCAGGTGGAACACGATGACCATATCCACAACGGATGACCCCTATGCTCTCATACTGACAGGAGGCTGGACTTTCCGATATTAATATTGTTGTTGGGCTCCGCCGGGCTGTGGAACCTTTACTGTAAGAGTAAACCCTGTGTTAGGAGTGTTGTTGGATATCGAGTAGCTATTCCTGAGCGTTCTTACTTTCTGTGTTGAGCTTTCTTCGCGACTCGGTGTGATCAAATATAGCAACGACGTTCCGTCTTGCGCCTGGGACTTGAACCTCGTTATTGATCGCTGTCATAGCCTTGTAGCGTGTAATGTGACCCATAAGAGCCTTCCTTCACCCAGACGCATCTCTAGCGCGCGTGATGGCCGAGCTCGATAGCTCCACGAGGCGTTCGGAAGGATATCAACTGGTTGAAGAGGACGTGTCAGATTGATGGAGAGCTTATATATAGCTCGCGAGGGTGGACAAACCCATTGACACTGTCCAAGTATATTTACCTTGGCGTTCGTCCTTTTCCTTTCTAATCTCTTCTATATGGTGCTGAAACTACCCTAGCATACTTTATTTCTATTGCCTCATTTCGCCATTTCGCTCCATTCCAGTTTGGTTTTACCAAACCCTCGTTGTTTGCTCGGGTCGGCTGGGCAGTAAGTGGTGGATGGACGGGTGGCAAGCTTGACGTGCAGGCGGAAAGGATAAGCGACCGACGTAAAACGTGGGACTTTTCTTTGTCAAAGGCTGTGTAAAACTGCATCTGAATGATCTCTTTAGTCCCTCATTCCGCCACATAGAGACAGACAAACGACACGTGCTTGTCATTCCATTAATTCTACAGAACGTATTGACGAAGTCCGATCGAGTGACAACAACACGCGTATGCGGTAGCGTAACTCCCTCACCGATATCAGCCCCGTTCACCTCTGATCGAATGACCTTGTCAAGAGCTCTTAGTTCAGGCGCTGCGCATTCCCTCCCGCCGATCCCTCTGAACCGTCCCCCTTGCATCGGCCCCCGTCACCGCCAACCGTGACCGTCGCCCCTCCCTCTGCCACCACTCCTGCTGCCACCACAAATGGAGCAGCCGTCACCAATGGACGAACAGATATGCACGCAGAGCATCTCATCTGATGACGAAGATTACTGAGATCCATCGCGGCTACGGAAGAGTTTAAACAGTCATGCAGATAAGGTGATGCAGGTTCATTGGGGGCAAGGCGAACAAAGCAGGAAGAAGGCAAAGCGGGGCAGCTGGCTGAAGCGACGACGGCTGTGGGGCCGGAGACAAAGCAAGCCTGCAAGAAATGAATTCGGTGCAGTGATGAGTTTGTTCGAATGCCACTCGGGCGTGGCACGATAGTCTGAGAGGGATATAATGAGCACTTCCACTTCCACTTGCTC
>Ga0307515_10013326_pt1 | contig 15378 bp, 14 predicted proteins | sample 17_EM_MG_FD_194513 | JGI IMG/M metagenome (GOLD analysis project Ga0307515, IMG submission 194513) | Populus trichocarpa ectomycorrhiza microbial communities from riparian zone in the Pacific Northwest, United States - 17_EM | ecosystem: Host-associated > Plants > Roots > Unclassified | place... | reverse complement strand
CGTACGCCGAGCATCTTATTTACGCCCCTCAGCGTTGCTTTAACAGCGATACGCCACCGAAACGCCTCTATACCGAAATGCACACTGCGGACTGGTGGTGGGAGACACAGGTAAGGAGAGATACTCCGGGATAATACTCCAGGATAATAACGTGCTAATCGACGTTTAGGCAACGCTCATAGTGGGGGATACACTGGTTCCCTTGATCTTCATGTCCGACGGAACACATCTCTCGAATTTTGCTGGCGACAAGAAAGAGTGGCCTGTATATATGACAATTGGCAATCTATCTTCGAAGATCCGCCAGATGCCCTCAACGCACAGCGTCGTGATGGTCGCTCTCCTACCGATTCCAATCAAGAACTGCAATATTCCTCAGAAGTGGCTAGATGAGCAGCGGCAAACAAACCGAGAGGTGCTGAACGCAGTACTCCGGCGGCTACTCCAGCCTCTCACCTTTAAGCACAATCCCAGCGCCGAGAGCGGGTATTACAATGTTCTCTATGCAGATGGCAACTTCAGGCGTTGCAAACCAGTTTTAGCAGCATGGCTTGCAGATTGCCCTGAGTATAGCGACCTACATCATCCCGAGCGGCATGTCTGTTTTTGGTGCAAGTGTCCAAAGAACGAACTTTGAGATTATGTCCCTCCTGACAAGCAACACCCCCGGCGGGATCACAACCTATATCGAATGCTCAGCGATGCCAACATCAAGGCAGCCAATGCCGAACTCTCGTCGCGCCATGTTCACCGAGGATTCAACGTGTTTCGACATATTCCCTGTATCGTGAGCGACCTCCCTAAGCCCAACCTCCTCCATACAATGCAGATCGGCATGCTTGATCACCTCCAGAAGTGGATTTTCCACTTCATGAAGATGCACGAATGGCTCGACAAGTACAATGCAATCTGATTATCCGTGCCTGCTTACCACGACCTCACACCAAAAAATAAGTCATATGAAGAAGTGTCTCAATGGAATGGGAAGGAGATGAAAGAAATGAGCCGGTACTTGCTTGGAGTTGTAACCCAGTCTCTACGAGGCGGAAGCCCCGCTCAGCGTCCCATATTCAATCACGCAATTGGTTGCACACGGGCATTGTTAGATTTCTATATGTATGCTCGATATAACTGTCACGATGATGCAACATTGAGCTACATGGAGGACGCCTTGCGTCGTTTTCACACCTTCAAAGATGTTTTCTTACTCGGGCGAGCCGGCCAAAAGGCGAAGGCCAAAGCCAATGCCCTGAGAACGCAACTCGTGAAGAAGCGACAGGTAGACGAGGAAACAAATGCTGACACTTGGACGCCGTGTAAGAAGCGGCGCGAAATGAACGCCTGGTGGGATTATATCAGCCACAAGATAGATGTTTCCAAGGAGTTGGATGCCGACTTCAACTTTCCGAAGATCCACTTGATGTCTCATTGGGTCGAACAGATTCGTCGATACGGAGCCTTCCAACAGTATTCTGCCGAGAGACATGAACAAGCACATGAAACGAACCTCAAGGACGGTTGGAACGCCTCCAATCACAATCTCAACTACCTGCCACCAGTAATCACCTTTCAGCGTCGCATCCTCTGCTTCGAAGTCAGAGAGCTCAACCTCCAACCCCTGGCTCAGCGTCGGGAGAACAGCGCTGCCACATGCAAAGTCCTCCCTTCCGGTGCTGATCTGGCTGCCCCCCTGAGCCCCCAGTCATATGCGAAGCCCGAATTCATGGGACCCCAAAACCACTGTGATGGAAAGCATCCTGACGCTATAATCAAAGACTTCAGAGCATTAATCGACAATACGCAAGACTCAACGCACCGCGTGGCAATATACAGCGGCACACGGCAGTTTATCAAGCATAAGAGTCGTAACAAGACGTATATATCGGATGAACTGCTGCACGCAATGGAGCTCTGTGTTTACCATGGTATTAAGGTTCAAGTTGAGGGTTTAGATGGTGAACGCATTTCTCAGATGTGTCGATACACAGGAAGCCAGAGCTGGCACGGAGGGGATCGACGGAACGACTGGGTGTGGGTAAAGCAACGCCCGGGGAGGTGTTATGGCGCGCTGAATGGGCGTTTCCAGTGGCAACTGCAACGACTATTCAAAATCAAACTCCAAAACGAGGATGGAGCTTTCGTTGAGTCCTGGTTAGCCCTGGCGCTCACCACAATACCTGAAAACTCGGGTAACTTGGATCCGGTCTCGAAATTTGTATAAATGAGAAAATCACCGGTAGCCGTTGCTTTGCAAGTTTTCAGCGTGGGAAATATTGTCGGCTGCGCGCACGTAATTCCAGAGATACCTACTACTAGTTAGACAGGAGACGGACAGAACGAGCGATGGATTGTCAATAGCCACATAGATCTGGCGACTTGGAATGATGTGTATAATTAGTAAAGAGAATTCCATTTGGCGCGCAGGTAGAAGGAACGCGAGGAGAGATATTCGCAGCGTCACCCAACGCATTGCAATCCCGATGCAAGCGCGTACCCAGTGAACCCATTCCGACGTATTGTCACTGTTCGCCACAATTCCAGAGTGATCGTTTAAAATAGGAGACCGACAGAATGCGAAGAGACAGTGAAACAGGGATCGGAGGGCGATATACAACGCGACGCGTTGTATTGACGCCGGGTGCGGAGTAATCCGCCACCGGAGTGTCTCTGACGGCTCTGACGGAGCGCGTCCACTCTGACGGAGCCATTCCGCCCGAACGGAATATTTTTCTGCTGATGTACAATGTTTACTTAGAACAAATTGTTGGGTTACAAGCTGTATACAATGATGATATAAATGCATAGTGAGATGGCCTGTCACAGCGAGCTGTGGAATAGTTGCATGCATACAGTTCCTGGGAATTGCGGTGCTCAACAATTTGAATAGTTATGCTGGATTGATTGCAAACAATTGGAATGCAGCCACACCTTACACGGACAGTAAATTGCACTCTTCAAAGCTATCATTTCAGGTTTTATAAGCCAAGGTTTAAAAATTCGCTAGCTTTGAACTCTCGCGATGGATACCACGTCACCCGTTCTATTTTCAGATATGGGTTTTCGTGGCATAAAGATACATTTAGTCAGAATCCAATTAAGTCAGCACTAAAAGCATGGACAACTTAGGGGTCTTTGGGTAAGTGTGGTACATGGGGTGAGTGGGAGTTGCCGCAGGTTATCTGCAGAGTTGCTGAGCAGAATCTGTCTTGTGAAATTCTGCTGTCAAGCTCCAGCTCTTTTGACAGTGGCTGATATTCCAGAAGCTATTATAGGATTTTGGTGCACAGATCCAAACATACTAGTTAAACAATCTCACATAATGTGAGGTTACTAATTGGACATGGCTGGGCATTTCTGGTTTGGTGTGCAGTGGCTACCTTCCTTCAATTGACAGTTGACAAAGAGCTTCACCTGGGAGGCATTCTAGCAGTAGCCTTCACATACCTGTTCATGCATAGAATTATATGTTAGCCGAGGCTGTGTGGGATGAGCTGCCTGTACCGCAATGTGAAGTTTCTTGTTTGATGACAATCTGTATGTAGTGCATCCAGCAGTACAAAGTTGATGAAAACATGATCGAGAATGAAACAAATGAACAGATCTGGTTCACTATGAACTTGGGGACTGTGCTTTGGTGGCTGATTTGTCAATTTGATCTGAGAAGAGGTGTGGTATGCTGCAATAATGCGTTCGATAAGAAATCACAGCTCATCAACGCTGGTTTCATTCAAATCCCACACTGACATACTTGACAGGATTGCAGATATAACATGTGACTGAACTTGAATCAGAGGCCAGGAAATATCCATGCTGTGTCTAAACATCCAACTCTCTGAGGTATGGAAGGGAGGTGTGTCTAAACTATACTATTTGATGCCAGCAAAAGCAGTGCTATTTGGCATCAATATGGAAGCTGTGTCTCATATTGTGACACAGGTACTCAAGGTAGCATAGACTGCCTTGGGTCCCGAATGGGATTGGAGACTATGCAGTGCACAATTGGTGATAACACGACCCAAGACATATGCACAGTTCTCTGGTGCACCAGAAAGTAGTTGATGTATAGTATTGAGACTATGCATTTCCAAATTCATAGCTGGTGTCATGTTTCATGTGGATTGGAAAGTTGTTGAATCTTGCATATTTAATCTTGGGATTTCGAAATTCATACGTGGCCTCAGGTTTCCCATGCATCGGAAAGTCGTTGAATTACACTTTTTAGTATAATGATTTTTAAAGTCATACGCTGACTCAGCTTTCCAGTGAACCTCAATTTTGCAATTGATGAATGATTGAAACCCCATTCTATATTCTGATATAGACATTTGGTGATAGCTAATTAACATGAGATGAGACCTGCCTGGAAATTGCAATTGAAGCCACAGGCTTGAATGATTTTCAACATTTCGACAATAACAAATACATTAGCAGCAAAGGCTACATCAAGTAAATGACTACCAGCAAAACATCTTGAAAGTGGCAATGGCCAATTTGACCAGTGCACCTGCAACATTGCAAAATGAGTGTTTTTCACTTAACTTGGTCATATATTTGAAATTAATAATAATCCCAAACACCAATGAAATCTCACTCTACCCAATATTGATTTCAGATACAGCAATACATACATCAAAACTTGGATTCGCATGAACATGACAAAGAAATGATCAATGTATGGAGAAGATTGTGCCAAACAAACGACCTTTGACTATATGTATCAGTTGAGAAGATTAGGTTAGTTGAATGTGAAAAGAGGCATATATTGATTTCACTGTCCTGATAATCAAAGATGATTGTTTATCTGACTGCCATGTAGGAGATTGTCTGTCAGCTGCTTCGTTCAGTCCTCATGAGACTGCAGAATACTCTGCACCATAGACAACATGATCTTCAGTCAACTCATCAAGCTGTGCAGCACTCTCACTTGCACCACACTTCTGTGTTAGTAGAGATCACTTGCATGGTTATCACATTCACTGGGACCCGAATTCAGTAACCATGTTTGTCATTCTCAGTTCTGCCCCAGCCAGGCCACTGATGCAAATGACTGGCGTTGCTTATTCCATACCCAGAACTTCTGGGTAATTACCACATGGATGCTGCTTTACAATTTAGGCCAGCACCGCCCACTTTGAGTATAATTAAGAATACTCAGAGATCGCATAAATTCTGACATTTCAGCTGCATATTTACTGATTCATCATTGCCCACTTCTTTATACATGTGGAATATATCAACATGATTCACAAAATACTTGGTCATCCACCACCTCACATGATGAACTTGCCTAGGATGAGGACAACAGAGCAATACCTCTTGTAGGGCATGTGGACAAGGGAGCGCATTTGATATCAGGTTTGTTCCAGCAGGAGTTCCTCATTTGATACTTCAGATGGTTTTCGTTTCAGATACTGTGTGGGTTTATTGACAAATGTTGGCAGAAATGTCTCCCCCAATCTGAACATCAGAGAATCCACCCCAGTATTGAGGGGCCATTCAGCATACCATTGTCCTGACATGTCATGGTGATCCTTGGGAGCTTGCAACACTCACAAAATCTTTGCTAGTTACGATCTCTGTACCCTCCATGCTCCTGACACACCTTGCGAAGTTAAACATTTTGCAAACATCTTCAGCTTTGTTTGGTCTTCCACAGTCCACGTGAGATCAATGAGGTGTGAATTCCCCTGCTGTGTCTGAACTAATGGTCTTCTGTTGGTGAGTGTAGATTCCAACCTCCTCCTGATTGTTCAGGGCTTCACAATTTGAAAATGCCAGTGCACTGCATCCTTGTGCACTACTTCGTCTTTAGTCCAGACAGCATGCATCAAACCTTTCACAGCAGAATACAGTGCATCTGTCATGTGGTTTTCAATCTCAGTATCATCCTGTGGATCATTGGGCGGACCTGAAAAATGCCACATCGTCTGGTAACACCAGTACAATATGCAATGGAATCGTGGCATAGCTGTCAGTCGAAACTTGAATGCTGTTCTCGCTTCTATTGCAATGTGCCACCCCACACTGTATTTCGTCTAGTACTGATGAGACTGATCACAAATGCCAGAACCCCATGACTAGTATAAGAGTTGGCCGTTGCATGATGGTTTCGCTCTGGATATTATGGTATCATTAGTAATATGGTGGATATTCCATTAGTTTTGAGGCTTGTCAATACTGGTATTCACATCAGTATGGGTGAGATTCACATTTTCTGCATCCAACCAGTGTACAAGCTTCAAATCAATCACTCAGCTCATCTCGTAGATGACACGCTTGATTATCTCTGCTACTCCTGGCATTGTGACCACAAGGATTGGTTCAAGTGCTGAGATAAGCACTGGATAAGCCACGGCTGGAGAGGTGGGAATCTCGAAAAAGTGGCGGGGTACTTAATCCAGTCTCTCGAATAGATACCACTCTGGTTGTACAAAGATAATTCCAGGACAGTCATTTCGAGCCATATTTGGCCATCCGTCCAGGGTCGTCCCCCACAGAATTGGCAGCAGCAACCCAATACCCATATTCTCAGCAATTTTCATATCATTGCTGGTGCTATGGAGGTGAACATCTTGCCAATATCCATTTCATCTGCCACCAGTGCTCCTGGCATCTCTGAATCCCAAACCCATCTTCTCACAATGAACCATACTGCCCAAACTTGGTGCACCCAAAATCTGATTGCCTGCATGGCTGTAATACAAAACTGTTTGCCAGGAACTCGGTTAGCTTTCAATTAGCAAATCGTGTGGGAATTGAGTAGCCTGACCCCCTCATAAAGACACTTCTGTTCAAGTTCAATATTGAATGTATTATGAACAGTACTCAGTACAGAACTGCTATTTACTAGATTGAAGACCTCCTGACCATCCTCCACTCGCTCCTGAACCTCCCCTGCAGAGTTGTTTGTTGTCTTTTCATTTTGAATCATCTCGGTCTGTGGTTCCGATGTACACTGGGCGGATGGGCCCATAGTTCAGTGTTTCTGAAATTGATCCCAATGTTAGGAAATTCACCATCAAGCATCGATTGAAACAAATATATATGTCTGGAATGTAATCAATCTATTCTTTCAATCAGAACTTACATTAATACAAGTCTCATTCTGTTGCCTACCATCCTCCTCGCCCTCCAATCTTCCACATTCTGTTGATCCTCCCAAAGTCTATGTATACTGTACAGCAGCTGGGCGGATGTTGCATTTACACGGCTAGTGGGGATTACCTCTCCTGGTCTAATCATGTGCTTTCCAATCCCCTGTAAAATAACTATTCTCATTTCTGCCAAAAATATGTACAAATTATTTCCCAAGTTCAACTGGAAACACTTTGAAAGGCAACAGGTGTACGAATCTGCCCATATATGGGGTCATTCATTATCTGCTAACCAGTTAAAAATGCCATATGATGTTTGTTCAATTTATTCTCCTCCAAGCTGCACCTGAACATCGTTATTCGAATGTACGGCTGTTGTGGGCATCAATATGGTTTGGCAAAATCAATCAACTGCTGTACATGGCTGACATCTGCGAATGAACCTCGAAGTTTGTTTGGGGAATAGAACAATATCGTTGCCATTCAGCACCCAACAAATCACAACCGTGAACATTGTATTTGGCATTTCTGGAAGTTTATTTCTCACCATTCTGTCTGTATGCAGTTCCAAAACTGTCCCTTCTCACTTGTTGGCTTGCCTTGCCTTCATTCTGCCTTCTGAATATCACTTGCACATTCCTTCCAACACAGCTTCATACACTGCCCCTGACATCATGCAGTTGTATCAAAATTTTCCAATCGTCGGCAGTTCTTGAACGATGTAAAAGACTCTGCAACCGCCTTCTCCCAATGCTGGGGTCCATCTCGAAGCTGTTTTACACGGTTCTGCATCCAGATAATGCAACGATTCTTTTTCTTCAGAAATTGAGGGAGCCCACCAGGTGCACTGGAAGGAGGTCCAGGTCCGCTGCAAACATGTCCTTGTGGAGGAGTAAAGCTGGAAGATGTTGGCTGAATGACTGTAATGTTTCCCAGCAGTGCTGGTGATACTCTTGGTGCCCCTTGAGAGGACGGCCCATGTCCTGAAAAGCTGCAGAGGGGGGAATATTTGAGATCCAGCATAACTGCCCAGGTGGAGGTCATCTCCTTGCCACACTGGCCCAATACTTGGAAATCCTTGAGTTGCACTGGCGCTTGGTTGGGAACTGTGTGACATGTTGAATGGATAATCGTTGTAAAATTGAGGATTCCCAAGCAATGGCTGCTGAGAAGAACAGTAACAATACCCCTGAGCTGGATATAATTGAGTGGTGTGTTTTCCCAATGAACTGTCATTGCTAATGGCCGTTGGAGAAACATTATCAGACTGACCCAAGTTGTTGTCAGGATGTCATTGCAACCCATGTAGGGCACTAAGTGACGATAAATTGATTCTCGTCAGCAGTGATCCATGCATCAACATGGTCAGTGAAAATGATGGTGGTAAATGAATATTGATCTGAGATGTGATAGTGTATCAATCAGAGTATGGTTGAGTAAATTGTAGCTAGCAGTAACCTTTGCAGGAATGAGGGCCTCTTGTATCCCTGCATGTTTTGATGAATGGTGGTATTTTACTGCACCTTTGATCTATAAAAGACAGGAGAGAAAAAGCAACCCTAGTCAGCAATATGATCAAATTGATATAACATAATCTTGGATAGATGCTCACCTTCGCATAGTTCCATGACTCTACAGGTCTTAGAATGGAGATGTTAGGATATCTCCAATAACCCAACTGGAAGTATATCTGGTTACAAGATCAGAACAACTAGCGATCTTACAAATATGTTGTAAATTTACAACCTTGCCACTACATTTAATATGACTCCTGTGAGTCAGCTGCAATAGTGTGGACTTCCTATTGAGCTCCTAGTCTGTACTGTAGTGTCCTCTTCAGGATTCACACTGTAGTCAAGAATCATTATTAAAGGAAACATCTGACGAGCCTCTCTGTTCTCGATGATTATTTACTGGGCACAGAGCTTGCTGGGATACACACCTGATCGTTTGGTCAAGACGATCTTTCCTGTATTACCCGTCATTCAGAGACTCAATGGTAGATATAATTCACAATGCCCCAAAAATATAGTATATGGCAGATTGTGGTGATTGCCGCAGTACTTGATGAAGAGTATATACAGTAGATAGTATTGATGACCAAAGAATCTTTCTCTGCTGATGATTTTCAGGAGAAGATGTGCATAATTTTTGAATGTAATATGGTATATATATCCAGGATTATAAAGAAAACTAATCATAAGGTGACTGTGCTTTACCCCTTGGTTGCATTCTGTGGGGTGCAATGCAGCAGTGAATGTGAAACGCTAACCTGAGTTAGGTAACTTTCAAACCAATATCCCTGAGACTCTAAAATGCTCCCTGAAGCATCATTGAAATTTGTCTGAATACATATAGGCTGACATTTTCACAAATATGGTTAATACTTGCTGGAACTGCATTAAGTGCCATATCAGGAATAAGAAATTACAAAACCAGAACTGACTGGAGGTTGCCTATCAACAATATCACCCAATATGAAGTAATTAAGGGCTATTACCTGATGGCGTTTTACCACCAGCTGGCTGGAAATGACCAGAGTCATCATGGTTCCACTTCAGCAGGTGCACCTCAATGGGCATCAATAAGCTAGTCAACTAATGAACTCTGCATATTCAATGTGCCCGGTGCACCACCACCAGAAGATACTAACCACCAAGAGACCATAGACCCCCAGCTGAGTGATCTGGCATATACCCCTGGTCTGCTGAAAATGAAACATAACATTAGAAGATTTGGAGTGGATGATGTGTGTCGGATAGCGTAGGGAATAGCCACTGGACTGTACAACATGTATTGCAAGTACTCAGAGCTATGGAATCAATTCCATCAAATGCAGTCCACACATGATATTGGGCAGGATTGAGCATTTTGCCAGCAAAGGGGAACTTGGATCAATCAAAATCTGAGGCATATTCAGGACAATGTCAAAATGGAATCATTCCAATCGGCAGATGCCCTCCAAAAGCTCCACTCTGATTTCTATTTTGGGCTTGGCAGTGATTGTTGGATGGAAGATCCTTCACATATCTTTAGAACATTATACTACAGTGATATTTCCCAATGTGTGCAGGTCCTTGTGGCACATCTCCCATTCCAGGCACACCTTGATTTTGAACCAGTCAGGCTAGCAGACTCAGAATGGTACTTAATTTATAGACACATCAACACAGGTGATTGGTCATAAGATAAGCAGGATCAACTTTCTGCTGAAGCAATGATTGTGCCGGTCATTTCTGCATCTGACAAGAATCACTTGACCAATGTGTTGGGCATATACTATGCATGACCATGGTATTTCACAATTTGCAATATTCGATGAGATATCCACCACATACCCACAACGCACTCCTGGATTCTCATTGGGCTGATCCCCTCTCTGCAGACAAGTACCAGATACTCTGATGGGGCATGGCGTTCCACAGTTCGAACTGTGCCGTCCCTACACAGTAATGCTGACATAACTAGTCCTGGCTTGAAATGGGATTGCACAGATGGATTTTGGAGAGAATGTTACCCTCTGTGGGCAGCCTGGGATGGGGATTATCCAGAACATGTAATGGTTGCTCAAGTCTTATATGGTTTATACCCAATGTGTGAAATTCATGAAGGTGTGCCAATTGGGCATTGAACCATTTCAGTCCTTGAATACTCAAGATATTAGCATGTTCACCCAGCACTTCGGAAGAAAACAAATATTGATGCTCTGCATACTCTAGGTGTTCACCCAATCTGCAACAAGTACTGGCAATACCTTCACTGCAATTTCTATTGGCTATGGCAGCCTGATGAATTGCATCAGCTGCTCCTAGGTTTAGTTAAGAGCTTATTACACTAGCTGCTCGAAACCCTGATTGATAGAAATGTGAAGTATCAATTCGACAATCAATACTCATCGGTCCCATACAATCCTGGGTTCCACTGCTTCCCCAACCGTTGAATTCGTTGTAAGTGGCACCAGCCAGGGAAATGTGATCCGGGACACAATCGGAACACTGGCAGTGAAATGCACTCCAGTTTCTGCATGCTGACATGATGATGGGAAATGTGTAACGGAAACAGCCTCTCATAAAATGATATTGGGAGCAGTATGGACATTACCTGCATTCTCTCTATTCGTCAGCCAACAAATTCACCCAGATCCATCCCTCCAAGGACAAGATGATACACGCAAGTGATTTTATGAGAAGAAGGGTGCTTTTCAAAATCAAACAAGGTTGAGGTTGGCAAAGGCCAAAGTGCATGAACAGTTGCCAAGAGAACTCCAGCGGTTCAGAGATTGCAAGATTCACAAAACTCATGGTCCAATGGGGGTACTTGTGTATGGGACCGAAAAGAATACTACAACACAATGAAGACTATTTCAGGTGTACAGACTTTGAGTCAAATAAGTGGCAACCAAATGGTTCAATGATGATCGACAGAATGCAGAAGAGTGATTGCAGAGCGAAATCCACCTGGTGATACCTGTTAAATACAAGCTATTCATTAAATTATTCCTTCATCATGAGCGACAACCACAGTATCTAGTTGAGATTAACGGAACTGAACCCAGAAGCATATTCGACAAAAAACCTGCCAGAATGAAAAATGCTGCAGAACCAGAGATTTATCGGGTCGCAAACATGACCCTTAACAAGAGTGCACAATTGCCAGTCCCTCTATTGGATGCTGAGACTGATGCTAACCCCTGGGTTATGTGTGATATGACCCTCTTGGTTAATCTGCAGGAGGGAGACATTCACCCTGTCACCTCGAATATGCAGATGCAGTTCAAGTTGGCATTCTACATGGACTTGATTGAATTTGCAGCTTGGTGGCCAACAATCAGCTTTTCGCACATCAAAAAAACCATTGAACAGTGCATCACACATTTCGGATATCCAAACATGCATCTTGTAAGCTCTCTATCAGTGTCAATTGGAGAAATGTGTTCTAGGGACAATTTCACCACAGACAATTCTGAACTGCTACATATTAGCAATGTGAAAGAGGCATGTCTATCTTCCAACAAAGTCAAGTTCATTAGACAGAGGCTTAAGATTAATGACTGGTAAACTGGTCTTGACTATTTGTGAGGGATACTGTCATATCTTGCCCGTTGAGACTGGTATGATATTGACTGTGCAATAGGTTTGAATCTATTGTCTGCTGCTGATACATGGCAAAATACATGTGGAACACATCTATTACGCCTTTATCATTTGTAGGAACAGCCATTTTTTTGCCCTGTATCACAACTGCTATATCATTGGTGAGTAACCCATATTAGTAGAGGGTGCAGAAGTACCAAATTAGCCACACTCAGAGATAGATCAGTTGATTTCTGAATTCCCAACACTTGACAGCTATTTGATGCACAATTTCAAGTGGACTGGGGACACAAAGTTACTGGACTGGTGCTTGGATATGATCAGAATGTACTCATAGACAGTATGTATATTAAACTTCAAAATAGGCTGTTGAACTACCATCAACCATTTCACTGCTCTACTTCTGTTGAGCATCTGGGACTTGATTGCAAGGTACGATATACCAATGCCAATCAAGGGATCATGCCTGAATCTCATGACCTCTGGGTGGAAAAGAAGGAAAGTGAAGAGAATCACCTTGATAAAACCTTCCAAGGCCTGGTTTCTTTCTATCCAGAAGTATACGATATCTGGACTCCACTTAACCAGATCTTCCGATTTCGGGAGCGACTGCCAGCCAGAAATACGAGATCGACCTCGTCCAAGAGGTGCAATATTACTCAACAATGTGTATTACACCCTCAAGCTGAAGACTATGTGGTGTTCATTCCAATACTGTATAATGATCTGCATAGTTGGGCTGATTGTGTAGATGAGTTCATCTGGGTTGTCAAACTGACTAATTAGATGTATATTGTAACTGTTGGAGCAATTATTGGACCAGTACATTTAGTATAAGAGAACACTCCAGTAGATAGAACCAATAGTGTATGGCTCCAAAATAATCATGTGAATTTGGATACCTACTGGATTGTACATTCATTATAGTGCTGGAAGAAATGTGTTGAACAGTAAGCGTGTTTTTCGAATTATACTATTTGATATAGATATCACAGTAATCATTTGCAGAGAGTATGGCTCTTGGTTCATGGCGCGCATGAATAGTTGCAGGGATGCAGTCAACCGTCTCAATAGCTCAGGAATTTGCGTCTTCTAATAGTTTGAATTTGTAGCATTATGAAGACAACCTTTCACTCAGCAGGATATTCTTGCATTCTGATTCACACATTCTGGAAAATCGTGGAGTACTAGAGACGTACCCTCAGTGCAGCTGACAGCATATTGCTTTGCATCTGGCTTATCTGGGAGGATCTGGGAGTACCTGAAAGAATCAGTGTGGCTGTTCGGAGTTGCTGAGTTGTTCAGTATTGATTTCAAAACCATTGTACTTTTTGCTGCTGGATACTTATGTATTGTTGCAATGCAAGCTAGCTGAGCACAATGTCAAGGTTCGCCCATGGCCTCATATCCTCAGCAATCGCAATGTATCTCACGGACAATTGCAAGCTTAGGTTTTGACTGTTCGATGACTGGGAAGTGACATGAGGTCTTCACACTCCCCAGATGAGATGATTATAGATTCCAGTTACTCCCAATGTATGTCACCAGTGGCACCTGTCATTCCGCATAATCGCAACGTCACTGTGTGTTGACCTGCTCGAAAAGATAGAGCAGGTGTAGCTGAGAATTAAGTACACCACTGTTGTCTCTGATTTTAGACATTTCGGCAATAGTAACAAGATTGCACCGACACATTTGAATCTGCTAGCAGCCATATGGGCTGACACCAATCACTTGACATGTGGCTCAAGTGGTATCCTGCTAAGGATCACTTAATGAGCAAACATACTAATGTCACAAATATGTGTTACACATTGGTCATCAGGTTACTTCCAACGAATTTGCATTGCAATCTATGATGTACCAATACTGTTGCTCTGTGTGAACCCCTAAGATGCAGTATAATGTATTGTATTCAGTGCAAATAACTACATGTGGATTATAGAATTCTAGTTATTATACTGAGCTGTAGTTCCTCATAGGACCATATGTCAAATCTGGGATGGATTACCCTGTCAGATCAATCTTCCCTATGAGCTCCATGTCATGCATTGTCAGTCATTGCTTTTTATCTATCATCAGTTGTGCCAATATGAAGCACAATAATTCAAAATGTTCAATTTACTAATTTTTTTCATTTGGTATTTTAATTTACTACTGAATCTTGATTTTGATTTGCTTAACTGTCCAATTTCTGTTAATTAATATTTCAATTCTTCAGATATTTGGATGAAATTGTTTGAATTTATCAAGAAAGAGGAAACTAACTATTATTCCTTATTCAGAATTTTACTTGAAGAAGTATGTTTATAAAACATGATATTTTGCTGAAAATTGTACCAGATTATTTATCTAAAATAGTTTAAACCATATATTACAATGAGGCTAATGCATTATTTGAATTATGGAGTTAACTATTCAGCTTCTAATTGTCAGCAGTAATAGTCCTTATATGAGGGACAAAATTGCAGTACTCATCTTGTATTATCAATCTAATTATACATTATTTGAATGGAACATATGTATGGAATTATGACTATTCTACTCCTTCAGTAGCTCCCTGCTTGTAGCATATCAATAACACTCAGTGGACATAGAATGAATCAATTATTGGATAATCCTTATGTGATTGTTACTGTCTTATTAGAATGTATAGTCATATTACAGTATCTGTAGTATGATTAAAAGTGTTATCTTTATCTGACACTGTCATATACACTGTATTGCAACACATTTCTGTGTATATATATCAGTCTGGCTGAGTTGACTGTGAGCAGATAATCACAAAATGAGGTGTGAAGGCTGTATCAGTAAAATAAACAGTAGTTTGTTAATTTTCAATAAAGGTATATTACCGCAGACATTAAATAACATATGAGGATTGCTTTGAGAAACTAATTCTAAACATTTAGGCAATATAACTGAATATAGTAGATATTTGGTATATGAGAATACTTCAAGTGAGTCGATTGAGTATACAGAAAGATCTAATTGAAAATGGTTGAACAGCTTATATACCACTCAAATTGAAATCAGTCAATTTGAAAATTAGAACTGCAAGCACTCTATTACAATTATTGCGCAATAACTAATCTACTTTGACTGAGAGTGAGAATAGCATCTGGCAGCCTACTGCGAATTGAAAGAAATTCAATTAACTAAGAAAACTTTTATTGACTGAAAGCTACCAA
>Ga0307515_10013325_pt1 | contig 15379 bp, 6 predicted proteins | sample 17_EM_MG_FD_194513 | JGI IMG/M metagenome (GOLD analysis project Ga0307515, IMG submission 194513) | Populus trichocarpa ectomycorrhiza microbial communities from riparian zone in the Pacific Northwest, United States - 17_EM | ecosystem: Host-associated > Plants > Roots > Unclassified | place... | reverse complement strand
AGTTTAGATTTATTCCGGATTTTCTAATAATATTTCCCTCTTTCTAGTCTACTGCCTAAATATCTACTTTAAGTTTTACCCTAATAACCATGTTTAAAGATAGTCTTTTTTCTCTTAATATGGCCGGTAAGTATCTATTTAAGTAATCTTGTTATTAGATGCTATGTTAATAGATATAAATCCCAACCAAAATGCGATCGTTAGTGCTTTTATAAGGCACCCTTAACCTTAAAGGATGCCGAGCTTTTCTACACTAATTGTTTTTATAAAGTCCTCTCTAATGCAAAAAGCTAGAGATTAGACTAAAGCGACTAGCCTATCTGTCTCCTCCCTAGCGGTTTCGGTAACACGTATTTTCCTAAATTAAGTAAAGACGCTAACTATAGTAGTAGACTCGACAATAACGTTAAAAAAAAGCCCTATTACTTATAAGGAATAATAACCTTTTAAGATATTTGCTACCCTAGGTAAGCTTATATAGGGTAAAACGTAGTAGACGATATATATATATAAGGAGAATACCTTTGGATTAATAATGGTTAGAAGGCTTGATAAACGGAGTAGGATAATTAAAAAAGATATACTGGGGCAGCTGGCCTATAGGAATATTGTTAAAATTAAGCAAGCTTTTATAGCCGATAGCTTTATATATATTGGGCTTAAATATTATTAATTTACCCTTAAGGAGGTTATCCTCGTTTATATTAATTTAGAGGAACGTTAACTATAGGAGATTGTATGTTTGGTATGTTATTTAAAAACAATGTTTTATTATCACTAAGGAATTTAGGTATTTAGTGCACTTAGTTATATAGGTAAGCTAGCGATCTCCCACTAATAGGTTAATCTTAGTACAATTCAAATATCTGGCCGTGGTGCGCGAATATAGCTCTATAGGTTTATTCGTTACGCTAGAAACTTTTAATATATTATGCTAAAGTCTAATAGCGAACTTTAAATAAGTGGTAAAGTATAGCTTAAACGCCCTACTAAATAAAGACTTAATAGACCTAGGGTTTGTACTATTAGAGTGTATAGAGGGGCACCAATAACTAAAGCTTAAGGATATTAACTATGTATAAGATAAAAGGGCGGCTAATAAAGTATTTAGTCTTAAATACCCTAAGCGTTAGAGTAGATGCAAGTAATTAATAGACTTTTTAGATAATCTCTTTAATTCTACAAAATAAGCATCTATAAAAATTTTAAAGCTGGTAAGTAATTAGTCTAATATTTTCAATTCTATAACTAACTTTTAATAGCATTAATTTATGGCCTTTAATAATGAAGATTAGGAATGTTTAGCATATTATCTTGAGTTAATATTATTTAAATGCTACGCGCTATAGGAAGAATGTAAGCGTGGAATAGAGGATAAGATTCTAAGTTAGGAATTAATTTTCTATATTTTACTAGTAAAGTAATAGAGTTTTTATAATTTTGTAAATTCTAAACGGAAAGAAATAGAATTAGGATTTTAAATTTAAGTTATTTAGAAGCGAAATACCGTTAACTACTTAGTACTCTCTTTACCACTTAAGAGTTTTAACTAATACGCTTAAAGACCTAGATAGGTATAATATCCTCTATTTTAAATTTTACGTATATAAATACCTAGTAGGAGTACGTATATTCTACAATTTACCTATTTAATAAGTATTAGCAATTAGCTAAGCTAGCTTAATATATTAATCTTATTCCGTAAAATACCGCGCTCTTACTACCTAAATATTATTGCCCGCTTACCTACTAATATATTTAGGAATATTACTACTTAATCTGGTAAATAAATTGCTGCTATCTATTGCCAATAACCTAGAAAAAGAGAGAGATATTAACGCTTTTACTAAGATAAATTACCGCCTTAACTACGTCCTAAATCCCTATCTCTATCGCCATAACGTATAATACGACGGAGGCTAGGCACTAATTTAGGCCGCGAAATAGGGTTAAGAAACGATGGCCTAAATATTATATAGTGCAGTTAGAATTAAAGAGTTAATTAAAGATCCCAACTACTGCTATATAGCGCTGTATTGGGCCGCAAAGCTTAGGTATAAGGTTATAGTATAACTATTACTTAAAAGTAACCCTAGGAATAGTTAGAGGTTACTATTAACAGCCGCTAGGTACGGGTAGGAAACCGCAGTTAAACTGCTACTAAGAAGTAGTAATGTAAACTATACTAGCAAAGATAGTCACATACTACTATTATAGGCCGCGTAGAAGGGGTATATAGTAGTAGTCTAGCTGCTTCTAGATTGCAAAGATATTAATACTAGTATTACGGACTATTATAGTCGGACATCACTTATGCTGGCTATAGATTATAGGCGTTATATAGTAGTTAAGCTACTACTAAAGGTATAAAGATATTAATAAAGCGCTTTATAAAGCGCCGCTGCTTTAGCTAAGGAATAGCTATTATACTCCTCTCTTCAAAATTAGGGTTTAGCTTTAGGACTATACTATATAAGTATAAGTTAGATATAATATAGCAAATTATAGTTTATATATTATGCTAAAACTGCGCTTTAAATCTAATTACAAAATTTAGATTCTTATAACTAGATTAGAAGAAAATAAAAACGACTTTAGAAATTACTTATATATACTTAGAAAACCGAAAAAGCTAATATATAGGCCTACTAGGTGCGGGGTCTTACGAAACCAAAACGTTATACTTCCTCCTTATTAACCCGTCTCCTCAATCTAAGCTTTTATAGTATTAATTTTATCTACCCTTCTTTTTTAGTTTATAAGCCTTTTATAAATAAAAGATCTAAAAACCTTAGTTATAGATACGCTCTATAACGAGACCTTATTTACCCAATCTTCTAATACCTCTATATCCGCAAGGAGCTTTTTAAATTTAGTCTCGACGTCCTTTAATTACCTATTTATATTAGCTTAGCTTAGATAGCGCTACTCGAAAAATTACACTTATAACTTCTCTACTATAGCCTTTAGGGATTCCGCTCGATAGTAATGCGTATAATTATTAAAAGGGGGGGTAGCTGTATAGAAATTGGCTAAATTAACTAAAGACAAAGACTAAGGCATGTATTCTGCTGCTTTATTATTAGTGGTTAGGTTATAATATATTTTAGCGAAGGAAGTTATATTAATAAAAAGGTAGATAGCTCGAATATAATAGATAGGGGTTTTTTTAGTTTCTATCTATCTGTCTGTATAGAGTTTAGAGTATAGTTTTTTTATATTATTATTTAAAGGGCTTTATACAGGTAAAATAAGATAGTATTATGTTTTAGATTTATATATATTATAAAGTATAAATAAATAACATTTATAAGAATTAAGAACTTAAAAAAGGTTAGTATTTATAATAAGAGTAATATTTAATAGTACATTTTTCCAGAATATAATTTCTATAAAAGTCTTTTTCCTTAATATAGACAAAGTAAATCTAAATACAAAAATTGCTTAAAGTAATTTATTTAATAATTTCCTAAAACTTACGTTTTAAAGGAACCCCGGGAAGAGGTCTTTATAATTCTCTATAATTAATATATCTAAATAGAATATCTAGACCTTACGTAAGCACTAATTGCTAAAGCGTTTTTGGAAGTCCACTTATTATCCTTAGGCTGCTTATAATACCTCTAATTAATATATATACCTTCTTATTCATACTATCTATAGTAAAGTAAATACGGCATCTATATAATAGAACGCTTTTTAGGACAGAAGCTATATAAGCTATATACTATCTAAAGACAAGAAAACAGGCAGAATTTTAAATAAGATCGTAATAGAGAGATTCTCTACCGTAACGGTCGAGTAATAGACGGCAGAAGATGCTTTTGTAATACTAGAAAATTCCATTAATAAGCTAAGGGATATTATTTAGTTTAAGATAAAACATTAAAGCGTATATTAAATCCATTACTAAAACAACTTATATATTTAATGTAATTAATTTTTATACTAGTTATTTAAGACAGTTAAGTAAAAATATATTATCAATATCTGGCTCCGCGCTATAGAAGAACACGTTAAGCCGATAATACCATTTACGGGAATTAGTAGGTATAATGCTAAGGAATTCTTTCTATAGTTTTTTACCGTCTAAATAGCTTATAAATGCTCTTAATAGGCGTAAAATAAATTGGTTTCTAACTAGGAATTGTGGACCTTCCTTATAGGGTAAAGTTAGAGACGTTCTAGTCCCTAGCGAGAGTGTAAAGTCTAGCTGGTCTATTTCCGGCTAGAGAAATTAGCATTCCTAATTAGCAATCTTAGAAGGGTTATTATGCTATAAACCTCTATCTTAGAAAGTGCCTAGATTTTTAAGTACCTTAGGTTTAAAAAACCATAGAGCCGCAGACGTATATAAAGCGCTTAGTTAGTTTAGTTAGTTAAGTCTAGTATTTATAAATACGGGAAGTAACTTACGCTTTACTAAGTAATATATTATCTTTAGGTTTCTATACCCAAATAAGATAATATACTAAAGCTATATTAATAAAAGTAGAATAGTTAAAGTTCTCTAGGCTATATACCACTTTCTTAAGATCTTTAACCTCTATTGTAGTTAGAGAGTAGGCAAGGTATAGCTAATTATACAGTAGTTATAGTAACCGCGACTTTAGTGTTATCCTTTAGTAGATTAAACATTTTTAGAGAGATACCCCAATTCTGTTAAAACGCCTCCTTAATGTTCGCTAAACTATATTAGTAATCTTTATAGGCGCTAATAAGTCTTTAAAATTGCCGTATTAAGAAAAACCGTCCATTACTATCTTATAGGGGAAAGGTTTTTCCTATAAGCTCTTTAAATCGGTTAATATATAGTTAGGAGCTCTATAGTATAAGAAACATCCCTATAGTAATTATACTACCTTTAAAGCATATTAGTAAATAGATTTCCATAAGCCAAACGTTTTCTTACTAGTTAATGTACTATAGATATAGTCGAAGTAATTACAGAGTAGGCATCTAAGTTATTAGAATTATTAGTTAATATAATTAAGAAATATAAGTGGTATAATACTATAAATACCACCTCTATTAATATAAAGAACGCGAATACTAGCTATAGGTGGGATAAAGCAAAAGGTGGATATTATATTGTTTACGCCGCAGAGTAAATAGTAAGGGAGGATAAAGGTATACTTTTCTAACTTTAATTTTTGCCCAAAAGTTTTAATGCAAATGTCGCATACGGCATGCCTATAGTTAAAGACCTTTTTAGGCATTCTTATAAAATAAGAAAAGCATAACTTATAACTTTTAAATAGTATAAACTGCGGCTAAAGTAATTTAAGGCGTTATATATATAAAAGTAAAGCGTTCTGTATACTTATTTATATTACTATCTTAGCAAATAGAGACTATATATCCTTAAGAACCGCCAAAACAAATTTCTCCTATATATTATGGTAAATGGTGTACTTGTAAATTGCGTTCTTATATACATCTAGGTATATTTCATTAAACGTAGATAAAGGGAGAAAAACTTTAGGTTATAAATTAGTAACTTTATTAATTTAAATATATATAGCTCTTATAGTAAGACCTAGGAGTATAACTTACGAGGATTAAAGCCAAAGCTATTAAGGGCACTATAAAATGCCATAACTACGCTTAGCTGGGCATCTTGCTTATTACTTCTTATAGATATAATTAAAGATCCTATATAGCAGATCCTTAAGGGCGGGATAAGAGAATAAAACGGAACGGAGAGTTATTTATATAAAAGTTTTCTAGTATAAGGCTAGAAAACGCTTTAAAATAAGAGATATTAAAGAGAAATCTATTATAGCGACGGGCCTATTATACTTTTATATAAATTAATAAAAGACGTTTATAAAGTATTAAGGAACGGACAATATAGTTTAGATCCTGGTTTAGTCTAAGAACTTAGATACTATAGAAATAAGATTATAGCATCCGTTTAATTTCGTCTTTTTAATTATAATCTTTAATGCCCTTTATATCATTTGTAATATATATACAGAGTTATATTTCTATAATTTTAGGATTAAACTTAATAGATAAGGTTCTAATAACTATAAGAATATAAGGAAAAATAGCTTAAAGAAGGTTATATGGCGTAGGTGCGACCGCTTAAGCAGCTAAAAGCTTTAATACGCTACGAAGCCCGCTAAAATTAGAAGTAAAATAGCAGATAACATTAAAAAGGGGAGCAAGTATATTTACTAAGAGAAGATTTAAAATTGTTTTAGCCAAACAATGGCCTAATTCTAGCCATTTAATACTTCTTAAGGTCTTACCCCCATATATAGAATGCGGCGTTAAATTTAATAAACTATAGCTATAAATCTTATTGTCGATATATATTAGTGGATTTTTATTATTTCTTGTCCTTATATCACTCTGAAGATATATCTCATTATAACAATTTATTAAAGATGGATGGTTTAATGCGCCAAGTATCTAACTAAGTAGCGTAGCTTTAATATTTCTGCCAATTAGGGTAATAAATAAGGGGGTTAACTCTGGCCTTAATAGGAGTAGAGATTTAAAGGCGGGCTTATATTCTATAAGCGAACTCTTACTTTTAGTATATGCGATTCGCACCTAGGGTTAGTTATTTATATTTATGTAAAGGAGATTTATGTTTAAAGGTAGTAGGTACGGTAGAGCAGCTTATAAGTTATATCTTAATTCTTAATAGGGTTAAATTAATATTATTAAATCTAGATTCTAATTATCTAATTATAGATCTAAAACAGGCCGCAAGAAAGCCATTTCTCAGAAAACGCCAGCTATATATTTAATTTTCTTATTTTTAAAGGTTAAAAACATAGTAAATGGTACCTAGCATTGGCCTATCCTCCTAAGTACATTATAGCGCGCTCTCCTTACATAAGAATACTAAAGATCGCGCTGAAAAATAGTAATGGACGCCTTAGCCGACAAAATCGCGAAAATTAAAGTATTGTTCTTCAGAGGCATCGTATAGATTAATTTAACAGCACTTAATTTTAAGCACCTCTTAGCACGTAATTATTACCGTAAGCTATCTAATAAAAAAATTGCACGACTAAAAAATATTTTTAAACTTAAGGGTTGCTTTCAGTTAGACGATAAAATTTTTATTAAGGCTATTGTTGATAATAATATGCTTACGGAAGCTTTTAAAGCCCCTAGTTTTAAGGTAAATATATTTCGCCATAGGCCGGAAAGTATAGGGGAAATTCCTAGACTTCTCTTATTACAAGTTAATTACCTTAATAGCTTATACCGCACTAGTGCCGCTAAGTAGCACCTAGATTAAAATAATCAATAGTAGGTAGTTAAGCTATTTTCTAAACATAGGTTTACATTTAGTGCTATCTTTAAAGGTATTAATCTAAAATTTAAGAACTATTAATTAATGCTTTAATAAAAAAAATTAAGGCTTTTTAAAACAAGCAGCCCTTCTTAAACGGCGAAATATTCCGTAAGATTTAGTAGTATTATAAAATAGGTAACAAAAAGGCCAAGAAACGATATGTTAGCTTAATTAACTCCAACAAAATAGAAAGACTTACGGCAGTTACTAAAAGATAAACATTTTATAAAAGCTTTTAATTTATTTACCGAAATGCTAGGACTATAGTACCTAATTAAACTTAGGACGCTGCATTAATTACTAAGCTTAAAATGCGATAATAAGCTTCTCAATTATTTAAGGCATATGTTAACAATTTAGAACTAGATTCTTCGCTATAGCGACTTTAATATTTTAATATCAGCTATAGATGCTATATTAGTGCAAAATTTAGAGCTTTACGTACCTACTATTTCTAAAAGAGACCGTCTCTCTATTACAAACCGTATACATTCTAAGGATATATTTCCTACTATTATAAATCTATATTAAAGAGAATATCTCCTTAAGAATATTCTATCTGTCCCTTGCTTAATCCCTAGTCTATAAACATTCTTTAAAAATTTAAAGTATCTTAAGCTATGCTGTAATATTCTAAGGCATCTCCTAAGTTCTAAGCGTACCCTTTAGAAAGGCTTTTCAGCTATATATTTTCGTCTAAAAAACCCTATTATTAAGTTTATAGAGGGTAATAGAAGAGTATACTTTCTAACTACCTATAAGGGCGATCGATGGCTGGCCTAGGCTTATCTATAGGCATTTTACATACGTTATTTCTTAGAAATAATATTAATTGCTCCTAAAAAGGTATAGGGTAAACTAAAACCTATGATTAAAGAATTAAACCTAGCTCTTTAGCACGAGTTAGGAGATCTTATAGTAACTATAGGGTGTTAGACTTAAGTAATACTTAACTTTTAGAAATAAGATCCTAATCGGGAACTTATAACGCATTTCCTTATATAGGCAAAACCTAGCTAGGTAGGTAACTATAATAAGTAAATATCTTAAGTCACCAAGGTGCTAAGATCTATAAGGAGCTCTTATAAACAAAGACGGTATCCCTAATTTACTAGTAAGGCTATATTACTAAAGGACCGGCGTTATAGCTAACCTTTTAAAGATAATTATATTAAAGACTAATCTTCTTTATTTATACCCTTAATATTTTTTTTAACCTATAAACCTAGGACTAAAATTACGCCTTTTTATATTAAGCATAACTTATACTATAGCTTTCTTTAAAACAGCACGCAATAAGTAAGTTTAGCTAGTTTTACATCTTTATATTCCACTAATTATTCTAAAAGTTTAACTTTCTATAGTTATTAATCGATATAATCGACCTAGTTAAAGTCAATACTCCTAAACCAACGTTTTAAGAAACTATAACGCATAAAGAGTTTACCCGCCTTAGAAATCTTAAGCGTAAGCTATAAGATAAGCTAAAGGAGGTAAACGCTGCTCTAGAAAATAAGAAGAGAAAATACCAAGAAGAGCTAACTATAAAGATATCGGCATCTTAATAATATTGGGAGCAATAGTAGATTTAGGATAATAGGACAATTAAGGAACTAAAAACTAATCTAAGAAACGAAATAGAAAGGTATCTAGAAGAGGTAGCTGCATAGAAATGCATTTCTTAAAGGCACTTTTTAAACTTAGAGCGGATAAAATAGAACCACGTCTAGGTATAAAACAATTCCTAGGCCGATAAGATAAAGATTTAAGAGCTTTAGTACAAAATATAAAATCTTAAGCGGTAGTATAAAGAGGTCCAACTGTTAAATTTAGAAGATAATGACGATTTCTTTGGAAATTACTCTAATTTAGAACTAAATATAGCGGTATATAGTATAGAAGATTAAATTAAAGCCCTAGAGGCTAAGGTAAATATACTAGAACTATATAAGGTAAATCTAAAAAGCAAATTATAATTATAAATAGAAGCGACGGAAGCCAGACTACTATATAAACTAAGATTAGAGGGCGTAGTTAAGCAACTCTAAGTAGAGAAAGATTACGTATAAGGCGAACTTAACCTCTTAAACGTAAATCTAGCTTAAGAGAGAGAAGCAGCGCAGGCCTAGCTTTAGAGTAAAGAAGAGGAGCTTTAGATGGTGTAGGTGTAACTATAAAGCAAGCGAGATAATATTAAAAGAGAGAAATAGAAGGTTAAGAATGTTACTAAGGAAATAAGGACCTTAAGATGTTGAAATAAGGTACTTAACACGTAAGAAAAGGACCTACTAGTTAGCGCTAATATAGCTTATATAGAATGGAGAACCGCCCAATACTATATTAAGCTATTAATGCTTAATAGCAAAATATTAGATAATATAGTAATGCTTAATAGCAAAATACCAGATAATATAGTAATGGTGGTATTAAGATATCTTAAAAAAGATATAGAATTAGAACATTGTCGAGATTTAAGGGATATTAGGAATATTATTTTTGCTGGTAGATTACCTAATAACTATATCTTAATCTTTTTGCTTCTTTTCTCCGGCGGTTTTAAAAGTATTTAGATTAATATTCTAGAAGATAACGAGCTCCTGCTTAAGAAATTTGTATAATATTACTGAGAATACTACGGTGTATAAAGCTATATTATATATACTAATAGTAGTAAAACTCTCTAAAAAGTTGCTTACGACAATTATAGCCAGCTTAAGTTATTATATAAAAATAACGTATACTGCTATTTTGGAAGGGATTTGGATATAAAAGCTTTTACTAAAGATACTATTGGACTTATTATAAAACGTATATATTTAAATACCGGTAAAAATATAAATCTTATAGAGGATAAGGCTATAGAGGCTATAAAAGCAAATTTTAGGGGGACTATAGTTCCTATAAGGCGAATTAAATAAAAGATACCTTTTAAGTTGCTTTATGGGTGGGATAATAGGGAAGGCCTATTTAAGCCTCCTTAGAAACTAAATAAGCTATATATAATATATAGTAAAGCAGCGCCTAAGGCTAACCTCGCAGTTTAATAAATAGAGAGTGTTATTAGAAATCCCACTTTATTTTTATTAAAAGTACTAAAAATAGCACTAACACTTAAGAAAAAGCTACCAAAACCTTAAGTAGAGATATAGCTAGCATTACTACTAGTAGTAACCCGCGGAGTGGGATTAGGTAAAGATTATAAGAATTTAATAGCTAGGGGGTTTAAAGTTAGGGATCCTATAATTCTAAGGATTAAGATTTTTATACCTCTAAAGGTTAAGGTTTTTAGTGGTTTATTTAAACCTAGGCGAATACTTACGCTAATTAGATCTAAAATGGCGGGCTAGCCTATATAGGTTACTATTATTCCTATCTAGAGGTTCCTATACCTCTAAAAACTACAAAATAAATTAAATAAACTACTTATTGCATTTAATTTATAAGTTAAACTTAAGATTTATAAGTTTAATAGTATAAGTAAAGTTTATAATACGAAAAATTAAAAGATTACGCAAAATTAAAATACTAGTAAAAAAAGTTTAATAAAACCCAATAAAAAAATACTAAAGGAAGAAATATAGATTTGTAAAATTATAGAAAAGATTATATATTCTAGAACTATCTACCGCAAGTCTTCCTATTAAAGGTTAAAGGCAGCGAAACCTACTATATAGATTTAAATAAAGAGGCCCTATATAAATCCTTATTTCCTAACCTAGTTAGAAATATAGCTTTTACGGGTATTTTATAGGGGCTATAGCTAATAGATTACTCTTACGGCCTAGTTCTTATAACTCTATTTACTAGATATAGAGAATCTACTTAAAATAATCCGCTTTTAGGGGGGCTGCCCTTTTAAGGCGTGCCTACTTTATAAGGCATTGCAATCCTCTAAGGCGAGTTATTTCTTTAAAAGGAACTCACTTTTTAAATAGGGTTCTAGTAGTTGGAGTTCTAGAGCTAGTAATATTTTTTTTAAGGCCTAGTGTTTATCTGCTTAGGAATAGAGTTTATAGATAATACTCCCTCTCTAGGGTTATCCTCTTCTTTAATGGCTTCTAGATAAATATATTCTTCGTCGTCCTTAAAGTCCTTAGAGTTATCCTTATTTAGCTTTTAGTTATTTTCCTTAACATTATTATCTTTATAGAAAGGGTCTAGCGGAAAGTTACTTATTATTAGGATAAAGATAGTATTAGAGAAGATGGGAGTTTTAATACCATTAATATAACCTTTAAAGGGAATATAATTATTCTTATAGCGTAGTTAGAAGGAAGCTAGCTAGGTTTAGGACTCTACTATTATAGGTTGGACCGCGGTTAAATCATTATCCCTATATATAAGACCCCCTATATCTTAAAGCTCTCTTATAGTCTAGAAGTTAGATAGGAAATAGTTAACTAGATTACCCCATTGCTGTTACCTCTTTATTAGCATAATTTGATCTAAATAAGAGGAAGCTAAACTAAGTGTTCTATAAATAGGCAATTATAGTCCTTAAAGGAGCGGTATATATGCTAACAACTGCTTATATCCTTAATAATAAGGCTAATCTTTATCCTAGGGACTCTCTTTTAGAGCTTATAGCATTTTTTATTAATTCCGCCCTTTTAATAGTTAAAAAGCTTCTTTATAACCTAGGCAGTTATAATAGTAAGTAAAGAATAGTAACTAATAAATTAATAAATCTACGCAATAGTAGATAAATAAATATAGTAGTTAATAAGCGCAGGTAGTAGTCTTTATAGTATTCCGATTTATTTCTCTAGTCCTACTCTTTATAGCTAAGGAGATCTCTAGGCCTAACTCTAGCATCCTAATAGATCTGCTAAGCTACTAATTATCTAGGCTATATAATAGTTAACACGTGTAATAAGGGGCGTCGTATAAATAGACTACCTAAATCTTAGGGTACGCGCGGCCTTTAAGGTTATAGCGTAATATAAGACACGGCTTAAGCCCTAAGTTTTACCTACGCTAGTAGACCGCCTCCTAATTTACCAAATTAGCGTTTTAGCGAATTTTAATATTTAAATTAAGTAAAACTTAGGGACAAAGCAAAACCCTATATCTTATATTACCTTGTTAAACTAATAACTAAAGCGACTATTAGTTTTCGCAGCTAATAATCTACGCTAGGAAATAGGAATTTAAGCTTTTAGCTAAAGTAGAAAATATAAGTTAAACTTAAAAGGCATTTTCCGGATTTAGGGATCGCGGTAAGACAATTTATCTAATTTTATATTTATATTCCTAAAACCTAGCTATTATTAAATCTACGATTTTATAATAAAACTAAACCTTAGCTGTTAATAGCAATAGTATAAAATATAAGATCTACCTATAATAATTAGTACAATAGAATAACTATATAATTAGTCTTTATCTATCTTATCTCTTTTGCTACTACCCTAGGGGCTCTTACGCTGAAACTTTCGCATCTTATTAACGCCCTAAGACGTAGACTTATCTCTTCCTTTCTTTACAAAAAACTTGTTTATATATTAATTACTAAGTAATAAAAAGGAAGTTTAGATCTAAGTGTACTTATAACATTATATATTCTTCTCTATATTATAGTAAATCTTATTATTAGCGTCCTTAGAGTCTTAAGCAGCCCCAAATTCGCGAAATGTTATAGCTTTCTTTTTATTATTAATATAATACTATTATACTTAGGCAGTAAAACTAGCCTATTTAGTGATAAAGTGTTACAGCTTAACTTAAGCCAATTAAGTCTCTTACACCGCTAAATTGGCTATATTTACGTAGTTTAAGGCCTACTTTACAGAATTATTAACATCTTAAGCTCTCCTGCTTTAACTTTATATATTTTAGTTTATTACGTCTATATTCTTAACTTTCTCTTATACTAAAGCGATTCTAGCTAATCTTTTTTCTTACTTTACTTAGTATACTTTTAATCCTCTACCTCCGCCGCTATATATACAAGATCTTCCTAAAATTACATTTAATACTTATATTGGTACTTATAGGTATGCTATAAATCTATATTAGATTAACTAGGGCTTAAGCGATAATATATCTCTTAATTGGTTCTAAACTATAGCTTTTATACTATACCGTCTAGCTTATTCTTTTAGTATATTAAAACTTCGGCTTAGGTCCGGTAGGTAGAATTTCTTTAAAGGGCTTTCCATATTAGAGTAATAATACCTAGGCTATACGGCTATCTATTACTCTTAAAAAGCTATAGAAAATCTTACCTAGTTAGTATATATATATAATACTTTTAGGCGTTACTTATCTCCATAGCGGGTTTCTTTAGGTATATCTATATTCTATTATATAGTCCTTTAAAGTCCTAAATAACACCAGCACTAGTATTATCCTCTTAATATAATAATGTAAAGGTTTTAGTAACACTCTAACTATATTTTAAAGCAAATCTTTTATAATTATAGACGGCCCGTATAGAGGAATATAGACTTTAAACGGGTTTAACAAAGTCCTTTTTATTATAAGTAGTGTTAGTATTACTGCTTATCTCCTCTCTATTAGGTATCTCTTATAGGCTTATAACAACTAGAGTGCCCGTATTTATAGGGTTACGTTAGTATAATTTCTAGAGATAGTAGGTATAATTTTAATCCTTTTTAAGTCTATATTAAGCTTCTAATCGCTTTAGTAGATTAAGAAGTTTAGGCTATTAAGTTTCTATATAAGTTACTTAAGTTAGATCACCGGCTAATTTTTACGCTTATCCTTTATGTTCTAGATATAACTTAAGGGTTAATAGCTATTAGCTAGGTAGCAAAAGGACTAGTATAGGATTATCTTCTTAAAACTAATTAGCCGCTTAATCTATCGTGGTATATTAAAAGTAAGTAGTTAGCAAAGGCTAGAAATATAGCAATCTCTAATAGGTATATATTTGCTAATTCTCTTCCCTTTCTAATAGTAGCGTAGTTTATGGAACTCTAACGTTTAAGAGTGCAATTAGGAAGGCTGTTTATTTATATAAGCAAGATATATATCTTATTAATGCCGGCTTTTAACCGGAAGAGATAGCTATAAGCAAATTATCGATAACGAGATATTTTTAAAATTTGGAAATATTCTTGAAATTTAGAAACTCTTAGATAAAAATAAACTATAATTAAGCTGCAATATATAAAGAACGAGTTAAGGAAGTCTAATTAACGCGGTAATTCTAAACGGAATGTTAAAAGATAAGAGTGTAATTGTAGACAGCTTTCCTTATAAGAAATTCCTTATTTCTTTAGCTTCTTAGAGGTAATCCGCCTTTCTCTTGCGTACTCTTCTCCCTAATAACTCTTTTAGTGCACTATCTAATGGTTTTCCTACGTATTTTTATCTGTTACGCTTATCTATTATTTTAATAATATCTTTTAATGGTTTAAATATCTTAGTATAACGTTTAAGGAGATCCGGATTCCCAGTATAGTATAATATAAGATTATTGTAGTGTAGAGCCTTAGGTAATATCTAGGTAGGGTACCAGTTTACTATTTATAGAGGACCATATATAGATATAGATAATTTATATTTATTATTTCTAAGACCGGTTAAGTCGTTAGGAGAGTAATAATTTAGAAACCATAATACGAGATACTTTAGTTTCCGGCTTAAGACCTTAGAATCGCAAATTATTACTACCTTATATAGAGGAGGTATATATTTAAGGGGGGTTATAAAAGTGGCCAAACTATTTTCTACTAAACTATTAGCATTACAAAATAATATATAGGTATTTTAGGAATATACCTTTAGGCACTGGTGAAATATGTTTAGAGTCTATAACGGTATCTAGTAAGCCTATCCTGGCTTCAATATGGTCCTTAATTAGCTTAGGTAAGCTTATCTTGGCCTTACTATTATCTACTATCGACTTAGATAAGCTTTTTTTAGTCTTGCTATAATCTCCTATAGGATAAAACCTCGCGGGGTATAACTCTAGATCCTCTTAAGTATTACCCTCTTAATTATAGTCGTTTTTGTAAAGATTAACCTTTTTAGATGTTAGGGTAGGTATAGAAGGCATTTATTTCTGTTTAAGTTTAGAAAGCTATAAGT
>Ga0307515_10013323_pt1 | contig 15379 bp, 14 predicted proteins | sample 17_EM_MG_FD_194513 | JGI IMG/M metagenome (GOLD analysis project Ga0307515, IMG submission 194513) | Populus trichocarpa ectomycorrhiza microbial communities from riparian zone in the Pacific Northwest, United States - 17_EM | ecosystem: Host-associated > Plants > Roots > Unclassified | place... | reverse complement strand
CCGCAGCGGCGGTCAATGCGGCTGCCGCGGCACGCTAAAGCACTTTCGTAAATCTAAGCAGCACCCCCAGCCGCCGCCATGACTCATGGCGGCGGCTTTTCTTATGGCGCGATTCTTACGGCGCGACGGTCAACGTGACACTCTTCAGATCGACAGAGTTCGGCCCGACCATAATCTGAAACTCGCCGGGCTCCACGACGCGCTGCATATCTATGTTCCACATCGCTAGCGCATCGCTCGTGAGATCGAATTTCACTGTCGTCGCGCCCCCGGGAGATAAGCTCACCCGCTTGAAAGCTTTCAGCTCTTTCACGGGCCGCGTAACCGAGCTCACGACGTCGCGCACATAGAGCTGTACAACCTCATCGCCTGCGACGGGCCCTTCATTGAGAACTTCCGCCGAGACGGTCACGGAGCCGTCGGGCCGTATGGTCGATGCCGACAGCTTCGGCTCGTTGATTCTGAACTTCGAGTAAGACAGTCCGTAGCCGAACGGAAAGAGCGGATCGCTCTCGCTAAATAGATAGCCGCGGCGCGCGGTCGGCTTATGGCTGTAGAAGAGGGGAAGCTGACCGATGGAGCGCGGAATCGTCACCGGCAATTTACCGCCGGGATTTGCATCGCCGAACAGAATGTCCGCCATCGCGGTACCGCCTTCTTGCCCGAGATACCAGCCTTCAACCAGTGCATTGGCCTTGGCGGCAAGCTGCGGAGTCGATAAAGGTTGCCCATTGATCAGAACGGCAACGACAGGTTTGCCCAGCGCGAACATCGCATCGGCGAGCTCACTTTGCTCCCCCAGCAAGCTGATGCTGTCGCGATCGCCCAAGTGATTCCCGGCCCAGCCTTCTCGTGATGTGGCGCTGCTGCCGCCGATGACGAGCACGATGACGTCCGCGCCCCGAGCCACTTGTACGGCTTCTTGAATGGAGCGGCGATTGTCTTCGGGCTTAGCGAGGACAACTTTGTCCGTATACCAATCGCCCGAGTCGGTGAAGCGAGTTCCCGGCGCTGTGACCACGCGCACCTTCTCGCCGAGCTTCGCTTTGATGCCGGCGAGCACGGTGATCACTTGCTTCGGCACATTTGAATAGCCGCCGAGTTCGACTCGATCCGCGTTGGGTCCGATGACGGCGAGCGTCTTCAACGAATCTGCACGAAGGGGTAGGGTGCCATCGTTCTTCAACAGCACGACAGCCTTGCGCGCTGCCTCCGCTGCGAGCGCGCGCGCCTCGGCATTGCCGGTGATTTGCTCCGCATACTTCACGTCGACAAACGGTTTCTCGAATAAACCGGACATGAACTTCAGCCGTAGCATACGGCGCACAGCCACGTCGATTTGCGCTTGAGTCACTTTTCCAGCGGCCAGCGCTTCGGGCAGCTTCGCGTACGACTCACCGTCCGGTAGATTAAAATCCACCCCCGCGTTCATCGCTCGCGCGGCAGCGCCCACCAAATCCGGCTCAACAAAGTGTAGGCGCGCGATTTGCTCGACGCCTTCGTAGTCGCTCACGACCGCGCCTTTGAACGCCATCTCGCCGCGCAGAATGTCGTGCAGCAGCCAATAATTGGCATGCGAGGGCACGCCGTCGATCTCGTTGTACGAGGCCATCACATTCATCGCGTTTGCGCGAGCAATCGCTGCAGCGAACGGCGGAAAAAAAAATTCACGTAATACGCGCTCGGAGATGTTCGCCGGGCCCACATTCGTACCGGATTCGGGCTGCCCGTGACCGGTCATGTGCTTCAAGGTTGCGAATACTTTGTCCGGGGCGAGCGGCAAAGTGTCGCCTTGGAATCCGCGCACCGCGGCCACACCCAATTCGCTGACGAGATACGGGTCTTCGCCGTAGGTTTCTTCGATGCGGCCCCAGCGAGGGTCGCGCGCGACATCGACAACAGGCGCCAGCACAAGTGTCGAGCCTGTCGCGCGAACCTCCCTACCAGCGACGCTGAACACCTTTGTGAGCAACGCAGGATCCCATGTGCTGGCGAGCGCGATGGATTGCGGAAAGCTGGTCGCACCGCGCGCGGCGAAGCCGTGCAGCGCTTCTTCATGAAACAGTGTGGGAATGCCGAGGCGCGTTTCACGAGTCGAGTAGCGCTGAATCGCGTTGGTCAATTCCGCCGTCTGGCGCGCATCGCGCAGCGGCTTTTCGAACGGATTGTCGCCGCCTTTGAGATCGCTGGGCCGCGTGAATTGGCCGATGCCGGCCGGGTAGAGTTGCCGGGCTTTCACCGGATCGAAGGCGCCCGTGCTCGTTAACACTTTGGCTTTCGCGATCCAGACCGCCGTGATCTGCGCGATTTTTTCTTCCTGTGTCATGCGCGCAAGCAGGTCTTCCACGCGCTGCTCGACCGGCGCTTTGGAGTCTTTGTAGAGCGGTGTGTTGGCGGCGGCCGCGGCCAGGTGCGGGCCGAGTATCAATGGAAGTGCCGGAAAGACAATGCGGAGCCAGCCCGCGATCAAAGTCCGAAAGTCATGCATTACGTCCCCCTCAATGCTCTTCGCGCTCAAGCGGCGCTAAGGTTGGTAACGCTACCATAGCTGGAGGAGGGCGCGCACTTCGCCGGCCGGGGGCAGCCGGGTTTGCGGGAAATTGAGAGCGGACTGCCTCCTGTCGAGACATAGGAGCCATGACCGAGTCATGGCACCGTCGCGAGGGCGTCTCGCATCGGCATCTTTCGGTGATGCTTCGCTTACACAGTGCCCCATACGCGCGAAGCGATGGGCGGCGCCCGCAGCAGTAATCCGTTACTCGGTCAGACTCCTAGCCGTCGCCGGGCGCGACTGAGCGGCAACGCGCCGTTCCAGCCAGGTGTCCACGGCGATGCGGCCGGGGCCGAATACTGTCAAAACCAGCAGCATGAAGCCCCAAAGAATGTGCTGGGCGATCGCGGCCTCGTAGCCATCCGCGAGTAGGACGTGACGGTAGGAAATGACAGCCATTGCATTCACGAAGAACGCGCCGAGTGCGCCCACGCGGCTGAAGAGGCCGAGGAATAAAAGCGCGGGGAAGAAAAGCTCACCAAAGGTGCCGGTGATGGCCGCAACCACCGGCGGCAGCACCGGCACGTGGTATTCGGACTCGAACAGACTGAGTGTTTGATCCCAATCCGTAATCTTGAGATAGCCCGATTTCCAGAACTGCCATCCGACGTGCAGACGCGTTCCGAGCAGCACGAGCGACTGAAGCGCGTTCAGCCCCCGCCCGAGCGCCGCATGCCAAGCACTCAATCGATGAAGAATGTTCATGATGTAATTCTCGCTGCAAGCCTGGGTTTGGGGCGGCGCCGCACTCATCGTAGCAATTCGTGCCGGCGAATGGCGGGGTCAGATCTTAAGCGTGCAGGCGCAGGAGTGTCGCTTGGATCTGTGTGACCGGTTCCAACATCACCGAGTTGCCCTGCTTGCGCAACGGCAGAAGTCTGACGCGCGGGCGCCGCCCAAGTCATGCAGCCGGTGGCCCCGAGCAAAGTCGCGCTCTCGAGTGCGCCGCCGATTTCGGTAGTTGTACTGAAGAGAGAACATGCGATGCGGCAGATTACGCGGCGCTGACTGTACTCAGTTCCCGCAAAGCGCCACGACTTGGTGAGTGATCTCGAGCCCCCCGGTCGCCTGCCGAGGGGGCAGCGACGCTCGTGTAAGCTGCGTGCATGGCCTTTACGATTTGGATGCTGGTGATCGGGGCATTGCTCGTGCTCATGGCGATGTCGGGCTCGATCCTGAAGCGTTTGCCCTTGAGCACGTCGATGCTTTATCTGGGCGCCGGATTCTGGATCGGCCCCGGCGGCGTCGGCTTGTTGCCGTTGAATCCAGGCCGGCACGCTGTTTTCATCGAGCGCGCGGCGGAGATCGCTGTGCTCATCTCGCTGTTCGCAAGCGGTCTCAAGCTCAAAATCGGCCTGCGCAATGAATATTGGCGTTTGTCCGTGCGGCTCGCCTTCGGGTCGATGCTCGTTACGACTGGGCTTCTGGCGCTCGCCGCGATGTGGAAATTCGACTTGCCTCTGGGCGCGGCGGTTCTATTGGGCGCCATGCTGGCGCCGACCGATCCGGTTCTCGCCTCCGACGTGCAGCTTCAGCAGCCAGGGGACAGAGATCGCGTCCGGTTCTGTTTGACCAGCGAAGCCGCTCTGAACGATGGCGCGGCATTTCCTTTCGTGATGCTCGGCCTCGGACTGATGGGGTTGCATTCGCTGGGGGATTACGGAGCGCGGTGGCTGGCGGTCGATTTGATCTGGGCGTCGTTCGGCGGCCTTGCGGTCGGCGCGCTGATCGGGTCACTGGTCGGTCGGTTGATTTTGTATCTCCGCATTCGACACCAGGAGGCCTTGGGACTCGATGAGTTCCTGACGCTGGGCGTTATTGCGCTGTCTTATGGGTCGGCCTTGCTGTTGCATGCGTACGGCTTTTTGGCGGTATTCGCCGCAGGCTACGCGCTGCAAAGAGTGATGGTGTCGTCCGGCAATACCAATCGTCAGGCGCCCGCCAATGCAGCTGCCGAGCCGGCCACGCATCCCGTGAAAGCGTCGGCACATATGGCCAGTGAAGTGCTGGGTTTCAACGAGCAGCTCGAGCGCATCGGCGAGGTCGCCATCATGCTGCTCGTCGGTGCTCTGCTTAGTTTCGTGGATTGGAGCTGGCAGAAAGTGGGTTTCGTCGTGCTGCTCTTTGTCGTGGTTCGTCCACTCAGCGTGGGCATCGGGCTGATGAAAATCCGTACGGCGCTGACCACTCGTCAGCGCGCACTCATCGCCTGGTTTGGCATACGGGGAATCGGATCCATCTATTATTTGTACTACGCGCTCAAACACCCGATCGCGACTCCCGTCGCCAAGACCTTGTTCGATCTCACGCTGATCGCGGTTGCGGTTTCCGTGGTGCTCCACGGAATATCCGTCACGCCGTTAATGCGACGGTACAGCCGCACTCGCGAAGCTCGGTCGTGACTCAAGCGCGGATGACTTCGCGTGTGCGTGAAGAACATACGGCACAAGCTGGAATTGGATTCAAGGCGTCGGACACATCTCATTAAGGAAGCCGTTTGGGTTACCGTCTACGGGCTAGCGACGATTCTTAGTCGGCGAGCGGCGACGGTAGGCAGAGCTGGGTTCTTGGCGTAGATTGCGCGCGGTTCTCTACAATGAATGCAGGAGACTGATTGATGAAAACCCGCAAAATGTCGGCCGTCGCGTTGGCAGCAGCCGCTGCAATGATGTTCACGGCGGTTGCGACCACCGCATCTGCGGCGGACGAGGCCAAAGTGAAGTGCGAAGGCGTCAATTCGTGCAAAGGCAAGGGCTCGTGCGCGACCGCGAAAAATTCGTGCGCCGGCCAGAATTCCTGCAAAGGCCAGGGATATCTGCAGCTGACCAAAGCCGAGTGCGACGCCGCCAAGGCGAAAGAGAAAGAGCACAAATAAGTCGATTGCGCGGCCGGACGCTTGCACCTAAGTGTCCGGCCGTCGCAGCTTTCGCACCGTTAGTCGCAAGATGTCCCGCACAAAGTCTCTCGGTTTTGGCCTCGGCCTCAGAGTCGATCATTACGAAACGATCCTGAGCGAACGCCCCAACATCGATTGGTTCGAGGTCCTGACCGAGAACTATCTCGTACCCGGCGGCAAGCCGCTCGACTACCTCAGTCGCATTCGCGAACGCTATCCAATCGTCATGCACGGTGTGTCGCTGTCGATCGGCGCCGCCACTCCCTTGAATCTCAACTATCTCGCGCAGGTCAAAGCGCTCGCGCAACGCATCGAGCCGGAGTGGGTTTCCGATCACCTGTGTTGGACCGGCGTCGGCGGGACGAATGTGCACGATCTGCTCCCGCTGCCTTACACCGAAGAGGCATTGAGCCATGTCGTGGCGCGAGTGCGTGACGTGCAGGATTTCCTGGGCCGACGCATTCTGCTCGAGAACGTTTCGAGCTATGTCACGTTTCGAGACTCACGCTTGACGGAATGGGAATTTCTGCGCGCTGTGGCGGAACAGGCCGACTGCGAAATTCTTTTGGACGTGAATAATATTTACGTCAGCAGCATCAATCATGAGTTCGATGCGCTGGAGTATCTACAGGGCATGCCCGTCGCGCGCGTCCGTCAGATTCATGTGGCGGGCCATCAAACACTCGACGACCTGCTCATCGACACTCACGATCAGCCGGTACCCGACCCGGTGTGGGAGTTGTACGGCGCGGCGTTGCGGCGCTTCGGGCCCGTTTCCACCATGATCGAGCGCGACGCGAACATTCCGCCGCTCGTCGAATTGCAACGCGAGTTGGATATCGCGCGCGCCATCGCGGAGCGGACCCATGTCGCCGCTGCATGAGCTGCAACAGGATTTTCAGCGCTTTTTGCTGGGCGACGAATCGTCCATCGAATCGCGGGTCGTCGGCACGGCGCGCGCGTCCGCCGGTGCTCGGCTCGGCGTGTACGGCAATGCATACGTTTCCAGGCTGACTGAAGCGCTGGAAGCAAACTTCCCAGGCGTCGCCAAGCTGCTGGGTACCGCGGATTTCGCGGCACTCTGTGAAGCCTATGTGCGCGCCCATCCGTCCGGATACTCGTCGGTGCGCTATTACGGCGAGACGCTCGCGGATTTCATCGCCGCTCACCCGGACTATGAGTCGGCTCCGATACTCGCGGAGCTTGCGCGCTGGGATTGGATGATGGCGGAAGTGTTCGACGCCGCTGACCAGTCATCCTTGAATGTGGATGCGATGCAGACTGTTCAACCCGAGGAATGGGCGACGCTGTGCTTCGATTGGCATCCGTCCGTGCGGCGAATCGCACTGGCTTGGAATGTGCCCGAAGTCTGGAGCGCGCTCGAAGAGGCAAGCGAGCGGCCGCGCGTTGAGGTCAGCTCATCGCCGCTGGAATGGCTCGCCTGGCGGCGAGACTTGCGCTGTCGCTATCGGTCGCTCTCGAAAATTGAAAGCTTGGCACTCGATGCGTCACGCGAGGGAAAAACCTTCGGCGACGTCTGTGAGTTGATGTGGGATGAATGCGAAGACGAAGCACCCGCTCGCGCGGCTGCGTTTCTCAAAGACTGGTTGAGCGCCGGGCTGATCGTGGGCTTGACGTCGTAATTCGCAAGCGCGTGGCTCAGGAAATAACCCGCGGCGCTGGACTCGCGCCGCGGGCCATTGCATTACTTCACACTGTATCCGCGGCCTTCCAAGCAGGCACCCATCGCGCGTTGATAGTCCGCACGCTTCGAGCTGTTTTGTTCAGCAGGAACGCCACCGCCCGATACCGTGGGATCGAAGCCGGTTTCGCTCGCCGCCCAACGATGACACTCATATTTGTCCCGAGCCGTTTGCTCTTCGTTCTGTCCATTCTTGGGATAGACAAAGATGTCGCCACTCGGCGCGGCGCTTGCCGACGAATTGTCGGAAACGGCATCTCCGTTCGGCGCGTCGACGACCTCATAAGCACGCTCACGCGGCCGCCATGCATAGTAAGTGTCGTTGGCGTAGTAGTACGGAAACCCGCCGACCCACACCGTCGAATAAAAGCCCGGCAACACCGGCACGAACACGCCGAGCGGTGGCCCGACCACTACGAAGCGCGGACCGCGTGGCGCGTACCACACACCGCCTGAATAGTAGTATCGATGGTGGTAGCGGTCGTAAACCGAATATCTGCTTCGTGGCAGCCCACCCACGACATATCCGCGCGACGGGTAGTAGTGGTTGTGGTTGTAGCGATTGTCGTAGTGGCCTCGGTCCCCTTGTCCATCGCGGCGCTGCCCGGGTCCATCGTGCCGCTGCGCTTGCGCCGTGCCCACGGCCAACAATAGAACGGCGGCCGCCGCCCAAAAGCGGCCCGACCTGAACTTCGTACTCATGCTCATAACCTCATTCAAAGTTCAACGCACGTTATAGCCGCGGCCTTCCAAACATGCCGTAGCCGCGCGTCGATATCCGTTAGCCTTTTGATCCCACATAGCGGCTCTTTGATTCTGCCGCGCATCGGCGCTGTCTTGAACTCTCTGCTTCTCTTCAGCGTTCGCCGCATCCGCCGTAGCGCCCAGTACACCGCCGAGCACGGCGCCAACGATCGCGCCGCCGGCTTCATGCCCATAAGAGGAAACGGCCGCGCCGACCGCAGCGCCGGTGACCGCACCGGCCGCGGTGTTCACGCCCGGAGGCGGGCCGCCCACGACCTGCACGCGATGAAGCGGGGGAATGTTCGGCCCACTGGGATCGAAGCCGCTCTGCTTCACAGCCCACATATGACATTCATATCGATCGCGATCGGACTGCTGCGGGGACTGGCCCTTCGTCGGATACGTATACAAGTTCGTGTCCACCGGTACGGGCGGCGCGGGAGGCGCCGTTGCAACGCGTTGCGCCGAACGAGCTGGGCGGGGTGGGGGCTGCGTCGCGCACGCGGCTAGTGAAAGAGCAACGGCGGCGGCGATCATATAGCGCACGGAACGGTTGTTTAGGTTCATGGCTGCTGGCTTTATGTCTGAGGCACACGGAATTCGGACACACCTACTTACCCGAACGCATCCCGTGTACATTCGTTGACACCGCTACCGAGGCGGTACAGCGGTTTCGGCGGAGAATATTGATGCGGGTCGCAGTTCCAAGGATGCATGCAGGGCTCTTCATCGTCATGGCAGTTTTGACAGCGCTGGCCACGGTTGGTTGCGCGGGCCGATCGCTGCAGGCGCTGCCGTCCAAGAGTGTAGATTTGAGCGGTGAATGGCAGCTGAACGCCGCGCTTAGCGATGACGTTCAGAAAGCGCTGCAGGCGCAATTCAAGATTCTGAAGGATCGAATGGAACGCGAGCGCGGTCCGCAACAGATGGGCCCCATGCGCCGACCCACCGAGGGCATGACCCGCAATACGGATACAACTCCCTCGGAAGAAGAGCGCGATCCGGACGGCATGCACAAGATCCGCAAGCAGCGCGAAGAGCGCTTTGCTTTGATGGTCGAAGCACCCGCGCGGATGCAGATTTCGCTGCGCGGCACGCGCTTTATCGTCAAGCACGACGACACGAGCGATGAGTTCACCGCCGGCGCGAAAAGTGTCGTGTCATTCGGCCGCGACGTGGCCGATCGAACCTCAGGCTGGCAGGGCAATCAATTCATCGTCTCGACGCGTGGAGTCGAAGGCGGGGCGAAAGAAGATCGCTATTCGCTCGAGCCGGACGGCCGATTGTCTCTCGTGACTAAGTTGAGCGGCGATCGCATGCCGGCGCTCGAGATCAAACGGATCTACGATCGAACCAAGTCTTGATGCGTCTTGACGATTCTTTGCAAAAATTCTTCACCGCGAGCCGTTCAAGTTCCAGGCGGACGCGGAGCCGCCTGGGCCTGCTGAACGAGCCAATCGCGAATCGCGGCCACTTTCTCCATCGCAAGATACGCCGCCGGGCAAACGAAAAAGTAGCAGCGATTGGTGCGGATGAATTTGCGGCTCGCAATCACCACGCGGCCCGCTGCCACTTCCCGTGCCGCGAGACTCCAGCGGACCAACGCTAAGCCTTGGCCCGCTTCGGCTAGCCGCAACACGGCGATCGAATCGTCGAACGATGCGCCGGACGGCGCCCACTCTTCGGCGACAGCCGTATCTTCGACCCAGCATCGCCACGGCTCGCCGACTGAATTCAAAAGCCGATGGCGTCGCAGATCGTCGCGCGTGGCGATCGGTCCATGCTTTTCCAGCAATTGCGGTGTGCAGATCGGCACGAGCCAATCGTCGAGCAGCTTCTCGGTATGTAACTGCGGCCAATCGCCCAGGCCGAAGCGAATTGCGCATTGCACGTCGGAATGTAAAAAGTCGATGAGGTCCGCCGAAGCGTGCACGCGCAAGTCGATTGCCGCGAAGCGTTTGTGAAAATCCGATAAGCGCGGCAACAGCCACTGCTGCAGGAAGGAAGACAACATGGTGATGGTGAGCGGACCGGAGCGCCGATCCAGTCGCGTCTCATCGATTGCGCGCTCGAGCTCGTCGAGCCCGTGTCGAACGCGCGGCAGAAGCCCTTCGCCATCCGCAGTCAGCTCGATCAAACGCCCCCTACGACGGAACAGTGGCGTACGCAGATACTCTTCAAGCACGCGGATCTGCATGCTCACGGCACCGGTCGTTACGCCCAACGTGCGCGCCGCTTGTGTGAACGACAAATGCTCGGCCGCCGCGACAAACACGCGCAGGCTCCCCAGCGGCAAACGACGAAAGCCGTTGGATCGATTTCCCGAATTTCTCCGTGTCGCGCGCTTGGCTGCCGCCATGCAAGCTCCCATTTGACGGCCGAAGCCGCATCACACCTAAGGACTGTAGAAGCGCTAGCGTACAACAGCGCTCAAGAGTCTTTCCGTTAGCAAGCTAATTAATAAGCTCGCCTAGTAAGTTAATATATCGAGAATTTATCCCATCCAGTCTTAGGTTACGCTTGGCATATAGGCGCCTGACGGTCCGCTATCCATTCGCGAGTCCGGAGGAGCGGCTTGCTGGGACACGCGGCTCGCTTTCGGCGCAGGAGACGGCGCAACGCTTGCCTTTGCGACTGAGAGCGCCGGGTCACCGCGTGAAGCGCACTACTTGCGAAACCGGCGCTACCGAATATCTCGTCATGCGCCACACGGATGGCAGTGTCGCGCGCCATGGGGTCGACGAAGAGAGGTGTGGATCAGGAGCGTCTCTTTAGAAGGCCTACGCTTTCGTCTCCGATCTTCCGTAGGGTCGCCGCGTCATTCGGCCTATCTTTGGCCTGCAATCCCGGCGCAAGCATATGCTCATTGCCAAGCGGTATGGCGCCTTTTGTTTCATTGGCGCTTGCGTTGCCGAGCCTCGTGTAAACTTTTGCCGGTCGTTTTTCACAGCGAAAGCCCATGTCGGACGAGCAACTTCTGCACGCTTTGATCGGTGCTGCCATCGAAGCGGGGCGCGCCGTTAATGACGTCTACCGCGCCGAATTCGAGGTCAGCGTCAAGTCTGATTCCTCGCCGGTCACAGCCGCGGACCACGCCTCCGAAGCCATCATTCTGGAACACCTGGCCAGTCTGGCGCCGAACATCCCCGTGATAGCGGAAGAATCAGTCGAAGCAGGGCGCGTGCCGAGCGTCGGGCGCGAATTTTTCTTGGTCGACCCGCTCGATGGCACCAAAGAGTTCGTGCATCGGCGCGGCGATTTCACCGTCAACATTGCTTTGATTCGCGATCGGGCTCCGGCCTTAGGCGTGGTGTATGCGCCGGCGACTTCGCGCCTTTTCGCGGGAATCGTTGCGCGCGGCTCGGCTCTGCAATCGAACCAGGATTCTCACGAATCGGTGCGCGCGCCGACTCAGGCTATTCGGGTGCGGGCGCGCCCCTCGGCGGGCATAACGGCAGTCGCCTCACGCTCGCATCGAACGCCCGAGACCGATGCCTATCTGTCTCAGTACACCGTGGCGGATGTCGTTTCCGTTGGCTCGTCATTGAAGTTTTGCTTGGTCGCGACCGGCGAGGCGGACTTGTATCCGCGCCTCGGCCCGACCATGGAGTGGGATACTGCAGCGGGACATGCCGTGCTGCTGGCTGCCGGTGGAATGGTGATCGCCGCTGATGGCGCGCCCTTGGTGTACGGCAAACCCTCGTTCCGCAACGGCTCGTTCATCGCTAGCGGCGGCTTCTTGCCGCTGCCCATCGCGCGAACCTAAGTGCGTTGATCATGAGCACCCTCGCGTCGACCCGTTTGCTGTCTCCCCATCTGAAGCGCTTGGAAGCGGAATCCATTTCCATTTTCCGCGAAGTGGCGGCGGAGTTTCGCAATCCCGTGCTGCTGTATTCGATCGGGAAAGATTCCGGCGTGATGCTGCATCTGGCGATGAAAGCGTTTTATCCGTCTAAGCCGCCGTTTCCTCTGCTGCACGTCGACACCGGCTGGAAGTTCCGCGACATGATCCAGCATCGCGACCGAATCGTGGCCATGTATGGCGTGAAGCTTCTGGTGCATACGAATCACGAAGGCGTCGCCCGCGGCATCAATCCCATCACCTCGGGCTCGCAGCTGCATACGCAAGTGATGAAGACCGAGGCGCTGAAGCAAGCCCTCGATCATTGGGGCTTCGACGCCGCCTTCGGCGGCGCGCGCCGCGACGAAGAGAAGAGCAGGGCCAAAGAGCGCGTGTTCTCATTTCGATCGGCCGGCCATGTCTGGGATCCGCGCAATCAGCGCCCGGAGTTATGGCAGCTCTATAACACCCGCATTCACAAGGGCGAGACGATCCGCGTATTCCCGCTGTCTAATTGGACCGAGCTCGATATCTGGCAGTACACGCGCGCGCAGGACATTCCCGTGGTGCCGCTGTACTTCGCCGCGCCTCGGCCGGTGGTGAAACGCGAAGGGCTGTTGATCATGCGGGACGACGATCGCATGCCTTTGCTTGCGGGGGAGCGGGAAGAAATCCGCACGGTTCGGTTTCGTTCACTCGGTTGCTACCCGTTATCCGCCGCGCTCGAAAGCAATGCGGCGACTTTGGACGACATCATCGAAGAGATGTTGTTGGCGCGCACGTCCGAGCGCTCCGGGCGATTGATCGATAGCGACGAATCCGCGTCGATGGAAAAGAAAAAGCGCGAGGGATATTTTTGATGACGACACAGCTTCCTCGCCAAGTGACTGTCGGCGACGGCGGCGCGGATGGCCCCAACAAGAGTCTGCTGCGCTTTCTGACTTGCGGGTCGGTGGACGACGGCAAATCCACGCTCATCGGTCGCTTGCTGTACGACACCAAGCTCATTCTCGAAGATCAGCTCGACGCACTGAAGCGCGATAGCCGCAAGCATGGCACTACCGGTGACGATGTCGATCTGGCTTTGCTCGTGGATGGCTTGGAAGCCGAGCGAGAGCAGGGCATCACCATCGATGTGGCGTATCGGTTCTTCACGACGCCGCGGCGCTCATTCATCGTCGCGGATACGCCGGGGCACGAGCAGTACACCCGCAACATGGCCACGGGCGCATCGAACTGCGATGCGGCGGTCATTCTGATCGATGCGCGGAAGGGTGTGCTTACGCAGACTCGACGCCACAGTTACATCTGCTCGCTTCTGGGCATTCGCCACGTTGCCGTCGCGATCAACAAGATCGATCTGGTGGATTTCTCCGCCCAGCGTTTTCATCACATCGTGGGCGACTACTTTGGATTCGCGAAGAGCTTAGGGTTCGAGTCCATCACGCCCATTCCAATGTCCGCCCGCTTTGGAGACAACGTCACGACGCGTTCGGAGCTCATCCGCTGGTACGACGGCCAGACGCTCATCGAATACCTTGAGACTTTGAACGTCGATCGCAAGCTCGAAAGCAAGCCGTTCCGCTTTCCGGTGCAATGGGTCAATCGGCCGAACCTGGATTTCCGCGGCTTCTCCGGAACTGTCGTATCAGGCTCAGTGACTGTCGGCGATGTTGTCGCGGTCGCCGCTTCAGGCAAGACATCCGCGCTCTCCCGCGTCGTTACAGCCGATGGCGATCAACGCGAAGCGCGCGCCGGCGATGCGGTCACTTTGGTGCTGCAAGATGAAATCGACATTGCTCGCGGTGACGTCATCGCGCGGGCCGATGCGCGGCCGGAGGTTGCCGATCAGTTTGCGGGGCATCTGTTGTGGCTGACGGAAGAGCCAATGTTGCCGGGCCGTTCTTATCTCATGCGGATTGGAACGAAGTATGTGCCGGCTCGTGTCACGTCGCTGAAACACAAAGTGGACGTGAATACGCTCGAGCACATTGCCACGAAGACGCTCACTTTGAATGAGATTGGACTCTGTAACTTCGCGACCGCGACGCCGGTAACGTTCGATGCGTATGCGGACAATCGCGAGACCGGCGCTTTCATTCTGATCGATCGCTTTACCAATGCCACCGCCGGCGCGGGCATGATCTCTTTTGGCCTGCGACGCGCAACGAATGTGCATCGGCAGAGCTTGTCCATCGACAAGGCGGCGCGCATCGAGCGCAATGGCCACAAGCCCGCGATATTGTGGTTTACGGGATTGTCCGGCTCCGGCAAATCGACTATTGCGAATCTCGTTGAGAAAGAGCTGCATGCGCGGGGCGCGCACACCTATCTGCTGGACGGGGACAACGTAAGGCACGGCTTGAATCGCGATTTGGGGTTCACCGATGTAGACCGTGTCGAGAATATTCGCCGCGTCGGCGAGGTGGCGAAGCTGTTCGTCGATTCCGGAATGATCGTGCTGTGCTCGTTCATCTCGCCGTTCCGCGCCGAGCGCCGGATGGTGCGCGAGCTGGTCGAGGCGAACGAGTTTCTCGAAGTCTTCGTGGATACGCCTTTGGAGGAGTGCATTCGGCGCGACCCCAAGGGGCTGTACGCGCGGGCGCAAGCCGGCAAGATCAAAAACTTTACCGGCATCGATTCGCCGTACGAGACACCGGAGCATCCGGAAATTCTGCTGGCGACGCGCGAGGTGGGTTTGGACGACGCGGCGGCGCGAGTCATCGGCGAGCTACAAGCTCGCGGCATCATCGGTCGGTAGTCCGATTGCAGAAAGTCGCCTGCGGCGCTAGTGCTGGCCCAGCGCCTCCGAAATCTCAGCCACGGCTGTGCGCAGCAACGGCACCACGTTCTCGATCGTCGAGAACAGCGGGATGCGGTGAATGAAAGGCACGGTGAGAGCGGCGGTCGCGCTGTCTCCTTCGATCACCGGCGCGGAAAGATCCACGACACCTTGCACGAAGTCGCTCGGCGCTCGCAGATAACCTTGGGCGCGAATGGCATCCGCTCGCTTCACGAAGTCGCGCCGCTTTGCCGGCAGCGCATCGACGAATAAGCGGGCGAGCCACGCATCTCGTACTGGCTCGGGCTGAAAAGCAAACAACACCAGCCCCGAAGTCGCCGCGGTGAGTCCCCGGCGATAGCCAATACGCACAGAGAATCCAATGTCCCCGGGCGCTTCCACGCGCGCGACGACTACGATTTGATCGCCCGACGCCACTGCGAGATGGCATGACTGACCGATGCGGCCAGTCAATCGGCGCATCACTGGTAAGGCCGCTTCCAACAAGGTTCGAGTGGGGGCTTGCGCCATGCCGAGTGCGAACAGCTTGTTGGTGAGCACGTAGCCTTCGCCCGTCGGCAGCGGTGAGATGTAGCCTTTGAACTCCAGCACCTGAACCATGCGGAATAACTCGCCCGGCGAGCGATCCAGCGCCGTCGAAATTTCGGAAAGGCTCATCGGCGCGGCTTCGCCGGCGAGCAGCTCGAGAATGTCTAAGCCTTTCTCCAAAGCGGGCGCGCGATAGCGGCGATCTTCCGTCGCCTCCGGCTCTTCTGGCTCGACATGCGTTTCGCTCATAGATCGCTCTTATCATATATGAAATGTCCTCGACACATATGAAACGGCGAGAGTGGCTGATGCTA
>Ga0307515_10013322_pt1 | contig 15379 bp, 21 predicted proteins | sample 17_EM_MG_FD_194513 | JGI IMG/M metagenome (GOLD analysis project Ga0307515, IMG submission 194513) | Populus trichocarpa ectomycorrhiza microbial communities from riparian zone in the Pacific Northwest, United States - 17_EM | ecosystem: Host-associated > Plants > Roots > Unclassified | place... | reverse complement strand
TACCTTATTTCCCCCCCCCCGCTTGCACTATTCCCCTCGTGAATCTACCAGCCCCGCTCTAGGATGCTCCCCCGAGCGAGAATACCGGACAGATCAGAAAGAAACCATGGGAGACGTAGCATCGTGTTCATCTCTAACCACGATATACAAAGCACCAGACGTGGTATGATGACTACTCGGCAAACTGTATCCTGCCCAATTCACCGTCATGAAGTAGCTTATTCTGCCGCGGCTCGCGCAGCCCTGCGAGCCTTCTTTGCCGCGTTCGCAGCCGCGGCTTTCTCTTTCTTCGTTTGCTCCCGAGAAACCTACGGCGCCATCAGATCAGTTGAAACAGAGGAAATGTGACCCCACGGACCTTCTCTTCTTCCTCCTTCCTCTTGGCCTCCTCCTCGGCCTTCTTTTTCTCTTCCTCTTCCCTCGCTTTCAGGTTTTGAGGAGTTCCAGCCTTGCCCCGCTTTTTCGCCTCCCTGGCTTCCTTCTCCTCCTGCTTTATTCTCTTGATGCGAGGGTCAACGCTGAGGCAAACGTCCACAATGCTACGCAACCGAGCTATGTCCTCCTTTTTCCGGCGAGCTCGCTCTGATTTGTTCTTCTTTTCTGTGTACCGCTTATCATCTCGGCTGAAAGGTCGGTTGTCAATTTCTATGAGGCTTGAAAACAGTGAATGGATCCGCACTTGTCACTCCCTTCGTTGATCTCTTTGTCCAAATATTCAAAACTTCTCCAGCTGTCAAAGTTGTACCAGAAATCGTAGAATCCCTCGACTTCTTCCTTGGGGGCATCGTAGGTACCCAAGGGTGGAACAGGTTGCTCTTTGCTATATCGAGCCTCACGTTCGAACACGGGGGTGAAAGCCTTGAAGAATGCGGTGTGATCCTTGTCTTTCAATTGAGCAGCGGTTGGGACATCCTCCTCGAGGGACAAATAATGTGGATCAACTGAGTCGAATTGCCTCCGACGCTCGGGATTAGTGAGAACGTCCATAGCCTTTTGAATGCATTTGAAAAACGCGTCGTCGTTGGTCTCACCGGCAATAGTTGCCTTTTTATCGGGGTGATGTTTGAGCACTTTCTTCCGATCTGTGTGGAACGGTATGTCAGCAACGTATGTGTTTCGATGCGGCAGGGGCACAGTTAGAAGTCGGAAAAAACCCAACAAATCGACGAGATTGGTTACGCACGAGCGATTTTGATCTGGTCGTTGGTGGCTTTGTACCGGAGGTGAGAGAGTCCGAGGACCGCGTAATGGTCTTGTTTCTTTTTTTTCTAAGATGAGGACCCACGTTCTATTGAAGGGTTGAGAGGAACGTACCTTCCACTCTTTTGGATCTAGAGATAAGAGATCTTCATCTTCCTCTTCATCGCCGACGCCCAGATCATCGATTATTTCGTCGGGCGAGGAACCCCCGGCCAATCGATTCCGCTCCTCTTCGTGACTGTCGTGAACTTCGAATGTGAGATCGTGGACTTTTCTGCGGACATGCGCGAGGTAAGCAGGTCCGACAGGGAACAACTTCCGTTCCACCAAGGCTTTTTAATGAAACAAACATTTTCAGTCTTGAAAACCGACAGAATAAAACAGAGGCCGACTCACGAGATATAGGTTTGCCCGAATCTAGCGGCGCAGACCAGTTTTTTGGTAAAGGCGGAGGCACGACCGAGAGATGAATGGCAGCCATAGCTTTCGTCGAAAAATGATTGAAAATGATAAACGCAAGCGCCAAAAAACGCGCGGTAGGTTCGGAGAAATTTCTTGGGGGGATGTCAATCACACGTGACAAACGCGTAATGTCACAAGTTCAACCCCGCCTGTAACCTCATTAAAGAGCGCCAAATCTTCAAAGGTCGCACAGGAATGCCCCCCAAACCGACGTCAAAAATACTGCTGGAACTGGATAAGTTGGACGGTAAAGGAGTGGAGAGGAAAGATCCCACTGCAGCGGAGACCGGGAAAGCGCCGAGAGTGTATTTACCCCTATCTTTCTCTCCCCTACCGCGCCGGGTAGGCTGACTCGGCTCGGACCCTTCACAGGTTGCAGCGATCGAAAACCGAATCTGCCATCCCCGGGTACAAGGACACCCAGCGTCCCAAGGTCACCAAAACCTTAACGAAGGAAGCAAGTGATGCGAGTGGCACCAGGCCATCCCCCACTTTGCCCGTGTATTCGTATAAGGACTATGAACGCCCTCCGATTGCGGTGTACACGAAGAATGAGGAAGAGGTGAATGATTTGATTGGCTGTTTGTATGGGTGAGCCTCTGTGGTCTTGTGTTTGTTGACCGTCGTTGACGTGCCGTTCAGGCCGTTGGGGTTCGACATGGAATGGAGATTCTATTGGTCGAACGGGAGGTCGATATCAAGAAGGACCGCATTGGTACAGATTGGTGATGACAAGATTATTCTGTTGGTTCAACTGAGTGCAATGACTCGTGAGTTGGACATGTTGTGTTGTGATCGGAGTCCCATTATTTGTGATTCACCCTGCCCACAGGTTTCCCGTCGGAACTCAAGGTAAGCTTTCGCGGATGTTTTCCGTCATTCAGCCACTTGAGGTGGGGTTCAGAGAGTGATTGAGTCGCCGGATATTGTGAAGCTTGGGGTGAACATCCGTGGTGAGTTAGGTCCTCATGCAGTATTTCCCCTCTTTCTTTGAAAGTTACCGACAGGCGATGGCGAGAAGTTATATCACGACTATGGGATACTAGCCCGGGGCTTAGTCGAGCTTGCCGGTGCTGCTCGGGATGCTGATGCCGTCTTTGCGGCGAGCTACCGACGGCCGATGGTGGCTCTGGCAAAGATGGTTGAATTCTATGAACGAAAGCATCTACCAAAGGATACTGTCCGTGTGAGCGATTGGGAAAGGGACCCCCTGGATGCGGAGCAGATTGAATGTTCGTCTCATTGCATTCCTCGTGATGCATACCGCAACGTCCCTGACGCTGACATTCTTCAGACGCCGCAAATGACGCTGACTCCGCTGTACGCATGTACAGGAAGATTTGTGGAATCGCCGAAAAGGCTGGAAAGACGCTTTTGCTATCCGAATATACGACAGATTTGAAAAAGGACTACGAGTCAGGGAAACTGGGTATGATAACTACAGCGGCCACCATCTCGCCGAAAGACGAAATCCGCCCCTACTTCGTCGCAGCAGAGCCAACTCCGCAAGAGCTCAGGGCATATAGTATGTGGCACACACAGGGATTATCCCTCGCTGAAATGTGCGCCACTCTCCGGTCAAAGGATAATCCTCTGAAGGAGACCACTGTCATGTGAGCTAGTATCGTGCGCTGTTTGCTGTTTCTTAGTTCTGACTTGGGCCACTAGATCATATGTCGTCAAGGCTTTGCAAACGGACGATACGTTAATCTTTAGCTTGCCAAAGTTGAAAGAGTTGGTTCAGCAAGAGATCGGGTCATGGTCGCGGCACGGCTGGTGGATTCACAAACTCGACAAGCAGAATCGTGTGCATGCTAAACCCCCCAGCACCCCGGCCCCACAGCCTAAGGAGCAGCAACGTATATCCGTAGCATAGTTTTGTCCACATTCTTGGATTATTGGGTTTCGTCTTTCAAACGCGTCGCGTCGCGTCAAGCTGGGCGCGTGACATAATGACGCTCATGTCACGTGCCAGAAGAGGTAATAAGATCGTTCGCGTTTCTCAACATTTGTCAACACTGCCACGGCCACATTCCCTTTCACCTTTTGCCACCACCGTACCCACAGGTTTCGCACTTATAATGGAGAGCTTGTACGTTTCCCCCCACTTTGCTCAAGTTGATCACCATGGTTAGACGAATCGTGATTAGGCGTCAAAAACTCATGGCGGACAAGGATCTGTATCCGCAGACGATTGTACGTGTCCGGGTTTTCTTTCGAGATGCAGAACTTATTGGAATCTTCTGAAACCTAGAGTGTTGGCTCATCCAGCTCGGATGACATACCACCGCCTCGGAAACCGGTGAAGCGTCCGGACCCCACGAATGCGTCAAAGATTCGTCGACCTGTCCACGTCATCGAGTCGGACAGTGACGATGACAATGAGATTGTGGTGCGTGATTATCATGTCAGCCCCTTGCGGAAGGGAGTTTACTGGACACTGTAGGTTAAGTCCACAAAACCGGTGGTGGCGACCATGGGGGCACCCGCACCCGGTTTGGCGAGAGCTACGGACCTGGCGGCTCCTGTATTTTTCCCACCGGCAGCAAAAGCCATTCCCCAACCGACCTCCAAACCCATCGTCATAGAGGACTACGACGGTGAAGAGGCTCTCAATGTCGAGGCCGACGTCAACCCACAAGACGAATTTGAATCCAGCGGAAAATCTGCCACTCAGATCGAGGATGACGTGAAGGGTTTATTTAAGGGAACGACTGTCAACCACGAAGTCGAGATAAAGGAGGGTGATGATGTTGTCGAAAGATTCACCAACGACTTCAGGCTCCTTCGTCATCAGATTCAGGCGAGGGAGTGGATGAAGCAACGTGAGACCGGAGGTTCTCGCGGGGGAATCCTTGCAGATGATATGGGGTTAGATTTTCTCCTGATTATTGTTATTTCGAAAGCTGAACTCCGTTTCAGGCTCGGAAAAACCATTCAGACCCTCGTTCGCATTGTCGAGGGAAAACCTCATAAAAGTGACAGAATTAGAGGCTATATCCCATCTACCCTGTGGGCCCTGCTTTATTTGCGGCGTTTCTATGTCTGACAACATAACCAGTGTGATCGCTCCCACGTCGCTGGCAACTCAATGGGAGGAGGAGATTCACAGACTCGTTCCTTCGTTGCATGTCCTTCTCCACACTGGACCTAGCCGCACCAGAGGTTGGTCAGATCTGAACGCCTTTTGATGGTCTCTTACACGAGTTATAGATCCTGAGAAGTTTGAGCGGTACCACGTCATCATCACGACTTATGGCACGGTCCAGTCTGAATTCAGTGCTGATCCGGCGAAGAAGCGCGCTATGAAGGCGTTGTTTGCGGTAAAGTGGTGGAGGATCGTCCTAGGTATTAACTTTCTTTCCAACTCGTATCAACTGATTCCCGAGCGGACCATCCTCTCCCTTAGACGAAGCGCACACAATCAAGAATAGGTCAACCAAGAGTGCAAAGGCTTGTTTCGAGCTCGAAGGCAATCACCGTTGGTGCCTTACCGGCACTCCCATGTAGGCCCTTTATTGAACTGAGTGTTCCCACGTTGCTGATCTCAGTTACAGTCAGAATAAGGTCGAAGAATTCTTCTCTTTGGTCCACTTCCTTAGGATTAAACCCCTCAACGACTGGGGTATCTTCAAACAACAGATTGTCGATCCCCTGAAGAAGGGGCGTGCCAAGGCTCCTATGAAGCGTCTTCACGTACGTCCGCCCTCTTCATATTCCCTCGGTGATCTGTCACGTTGAACTCCCATCTTCCAGGCTGTTTTGAAGTTCATCATGTTGCGAAGGTCAAAGGACGACACCATTAACGGGATCCAAATTCTTGACCTTCCTCCGAAGACCATCGCTATCATTAAGTGTGACTTTAGCAAGCAGGAGCGGAGATTCTACAATTCTCTCCAAGACAAGATGATGGACGCGATGGCGAAAATTCAAAGGACGAACGACAACCGTGCATATATCCATATGTTGACATTGCTCCTCCGTCTTCGCCAAGGTAAGTGACTTTGGTTCATCTGTTCGCGGTTGAGCACCAACCACAAGGATCTAGCATGTGATCACCCTTCGTTGGTCAATGGAGACTGGAAGGCAGATGAAGACGCGGTCATCAACCAACCGGAGAATACAGCCGAAGGGGAGGATGACGATGGAAAAGACCTGGCTCAAGCCCTCGGCAGTTTAAACATCGGAGCTATGTCGAAGTGTCAACTTTGTTTCATCAAGTAGGTGGGATCCCCGGGTGTTGAAGTCATGACTAAGACCGCACCCAGCCTGGCGAATCCCAAGGATACCCACTGCGGCTCTTGCCAGGTTATCGTCACCAAGAATGCCGGCACCTCGGACAGCGATTCCGCGAAGATTCGCAAAGTTCTTGAACTTGTGAATGGTATCGAGCAACGAAGCAAAAAGACCGAGAAGATTATTATCTTCTCGCAGTTTACCACGATGCTGCGTCTTATCCAGGAGGTTCTCAACGAACGGGGTCTCAAGTTCGTCCAATGTGAGTCTTCCTTTCTTGTTCGTGAGAGCGCACGTTAAACGCATCGATTTAGATGACGGATCGATGAACCAGAAAGATCGTCAGAAAGTCGTTGATATAATTAAGACTGACAAGACTACGAGGATCATACTCATGTCATTCAAGGCTGGTGGTGTTGGTAAGTAGTTGCCTTCTGGGGCACTCTGCGTACGATTCTAAGATGACAACAGGTCTCAACCTGACCGCTTGCAATAATGTCATCCTGGTCGATCTGTGGTGGAACCCCGCTCTCGAGGTCTGCCGTGCGGTTTTATCGCCTCCACGTATTGTCTCAACTATTTTTGCCAGGACCAAGCGTTTGGGCGAGCGCATCGCATTGGGCAGAAGAAACCGGTTAACATCTGGAAGTTGACGATCGAAGGTACAGTGGAGGAACGGATCCTGGCCGTATGTGTTTCGCGATTCTCAACTCTGTGAACCTGGCGTTCATCTAATGGTACCCCGATAGCTCCAGGAGAAGAAGCGCGAGCTGGCTGAGTCTGCCTTATCTGGAGAGGCCAGGAGCAAGGTCGGAACGTTGGGTATGGACGAACTCATGGATTTATTCAAGCCAAATTACGATTACGAGGATGGGGATGATGATGATGATTAGACGTCTGCTTTGGAGCCCTATTGTGTTTTGTTATATACTATATCTCTCTCTACATTATATCCAACCGTTTACACGATTCACGGGGGCCGACGCTCGGCGGGATTCCACCGGCGCAGTTGCGATTATAGCATAAGCGCCATATATATTTTGGAACAGGTCGGACTCCAGTTTCGTCATCCCGTCCCCCGGCCTCCCCCTCCAACGACAACGGCACAAGGACGGCGGCGGAACCGCGGGTACCCTTTCTCCTCTAAAGTGTATTTAGACCAGCGGCTTTGCATCTTCCTCTCCCTTCCTTCCCGCCATGCCGTCGCCGATAGCGATCAACCCAGCGTCGCCGTCGCACTCAATATTCAAGAAGATGTCCAAATCACCGTCAAACCTTCCTGCAAGTGCCGCTTCGTACCTCTCTGCAGTTTCCCAGGCCGACGCGCACGCAAGGGCGCGGTCGCTCGCCAACGTCGGCACACCCACTTCCACACCTGCCCTTTCCACGTCTTCCTCCGTGACCGTCTCGTCGGAAGACAGCATACTGCGTGAGGGCGAGGCCAGGATGTACGACAATGACGACGGACTTTCCTACCCAACCACGCCTCCGACCTCAGAGCAGGTGTTCAATACTGTCCATTCGGAGTTTGGCCATTGCGGGAATGAGGAATACCGCTTCACCTCTCAACACCCTGTTGGCAAGCCCGTACCACACCATGAAGACCAGGACCCACCATATTACATTTTGCTCTCGACCTACATCAGCTACATGATACTCATCGGTCTTGGACATTTGAGAGATTTCATCGGCAAACGACTCAAGCCATCTGCTTACACTCACCTCCTTCCCCACGACGTAAGCCGATCTTCCGATATCCTCCTATCCCAAGTCGTCATTTTCATCATGGTGTTGGAGCTAATTATTTGCATCCGTCATTTTACAGGGCTACGCTCCCCTGAACTCGGACTTCGATTCATTCTATACCCGACGACTCAAAGTCCGTCTCGATGATTGCTTCTCCGCGCCTGTTACAGGTGTTCCAGGCCGCACGATTATATGTTACGACCGTGACTCTCACGATTACAACGTTAACCTCCATACCACCGGTCGCCGTACCCGTGGTCTCAACATTTCCTCCTACAACTACCTCGGTTTTGCTCAGGCCCGTGGCGGATGTGCTGATGCCGTCTCGGAGGCCATCTCACGATATGGACTCTCGTGTTGTGGAGCTCGTCTCGAAGCCGGTTCCCTGGACATACACCAAACTGCTGAACGCCTCGTCGCCCAATTCGTCGGTCATGAAGACGCTGTCATCTCCTCCATGGGTTTCGCAACAAATTCAACCATCATTCCCGCCTTGGTCGGCAAGGGCTGCCTGGTCATCTCTGACGAGTTTAACCACGCATCGATTAGGTTCGGTGTTAGGTTGAGCGGGGCAAGCGTCAGGACGTTCAAGCACAACAGCGTGAAGTCGTTCGAGAGCCTGTTGAGGGAGGTCATCAGCCAGGGTCAGCCCAAGACGCACCGACCCTGGAAGAAGATATTGGTTATCGTCGAGGGTCTCTACAGCATGGAGGGATCGATGGTCAACTTGCCCAAGATCATTGAGCTCAAGGAGAAGTACAAGGTTCGGTCATTATTTTGCCAACTCGCTTTGATGGGTTGCTGACCTCAATCTAGTTCTACCTCTTCGTCGATGAGGCTCACTCCATCGGTGCTTTGGGGGCGCACGGGCGCGGTATCGTCGAGTACTTCGGTCTCGACCCCCGATCCGTCGACATCATGATGGGAACATTCACCAAGTCTTTCGGTGCCGCAGGTGGCTACGTTGCCGGCAAGAAGGGTTTGATTGACAACATTCGCGTTAGGGGCCATTCTGGACCTTATGCCGAAGCCATGTCTCCGCCGGTTTTGACCCAGGTCATTGCTAGCATGGCCAGCATTATGGGTGTTGCCCCTGAACCTCCCAAATCAGCCAACGGTATGACATCAACCGCACTCGTCCCCCACCCTGGTCCCGCCCCCGCGAACATGTTACCCAGCTGGTTGGATCTTCCCCCATCGCTCAAGGACGGCACGGAAGGCCAGATCCGCTTGCGTCGCCTCGCATTCAACTCTCGCTATCTTTCGAGGGGATTGAAAAAGCTTGGGTTCATCACCTACGGCAGTGACGACGCGCCCATTGTTCCTTTGATGTTGTTCAATCCGGGGAAGATGTGTGTATTCAGCAGGATGATGAAACAACGGACAACGCCGATCTTCACCGTCGTTGTTGCCTATCCCGCGACACCCTTGGTTACCTCCCGGGTTAGGTTCTGCTTGAGCGCGGCGCACACAAAGGACGATATCGATCTGATTTTGAAGGCCTGCGACGAAATTGGTGACTGGTTAGACTTGAAGCAAGGAGGTGGAGAGAGGTGGTCACTACAGGAGGTCATGGACAGAGCGGTGGAATTGGTGCACATGGATATGGATTGATTTCAGCGCTGGATCCCTCCTCCCCGGTTCATCTGCGCGCCCATACCCCTTGACAACGCTTCCTTGTTTATTCTTCTTATACTTACTTACATTACCTACGACTACAGCCAGGCGACGACTAACGGATATATTGACCGCATTTTTCGCTCTGAAATCAAACGCCCGACTGGTGCAGTGACGTCGCATGTTGCCGTGGGTTCCAGTCTTCGGGGTGTCCCATCCCCGCTCAGCTATTTCAACCGCCCACTCCCCGTTCCACACCTCCCTCCATCTTCCTTCTCCGTTGCCCTTGTAATGGCCCCAGTGAACGTTAAGAAAATCTGCTGCAGTGAGTACCTCGTCCCAGCCGTCGCCGATTATGCCCATCGCTAACGCTCATGCTATCCGATAGTTGGTGCTGGTTATGTTGGTTAGTGACCTGTCCATCCCCCTCATTCTCTTCAGCCCACGACACGTCGATGCATGCTATCGGTGGTGTCCTCTGGGACCGCTGGTATCCATCATCAATCACCAGACGCGTCATTCAAAGACCCGGCGTTGACACGGAACCAATCGCCTAATCTCATGCAGCGGACGCCACACAACTCGCTGACTTCAACGGATACCTCTAGGTGGTCCGACATGCGCCGTTATTGCGCTCAAATGCCCTCACATCCAAGTCACCATCGTCGACCTAAATCAGGCCCGCGTCGATGCTTGGAACAGCCCCGACTTCAAGTTACCGATTTATGAACCCGGGTTGGAAGATGTCGTTCGTCAGGCGAGGGGAAGGAATCTGTTTTTCTCTACCGATGTCGACAAGGGCATTCTTGAGGCGGACCTCATCTTTGTGTCCGTCAACACTCCAACGAAGAAGACGGGTGTTGGTGCCGGATTCGCCGCAGATCTCAAGTGAGCATTCGCATTCCTCTTCTTGATGCCCCCCCCCTATTTCCCATCGTTCTCTCCGTACACCATACATCTTGCCATCGGCAAACTCTGTGTCCTGACGAAGCGAATGTGTTGTGATGTGAATACTGACACTCCGTACTCCGCTTCTCTCGGTCACAGTTACGTCGAGCTCGCAACTCGCCGAATCGCGGCCATCGCCACTTCGTCCAAGATCGTCGTCGAGAAGTCTACCGTGCCGTGTCGTACAGCCGAGTCCATGAGGACGATCCTGGAGGCCAACTCCAAACCGAACACTCGATTCGATATTCTGTCCAATCCGGAATTCTTGGCTGAGGGCACAGCTATCGGTGATCTCTTCCGACCGGATCGGGTTTTGATCGGTTCGTTACAGACCCCAGAGGGTATTGATGCTTGTGCATCCCTCGCTGAGGTCTACGGTAACTGGGTCCCGTAAGTGAACGTTTCGTACGCGATTTTCCGAAGTTAACGCGGATGGGCAATCAGGAGGGAACGCGTCTTGACTGTCGGCCTGTGGTCTTCGGAATTGTCCAAGCTCGCTGCCAACGCCATGCTTGCTCAACGTATCTCCTCCATCAACGCCCTCTCCGCCATCTGCGAAGCTACTGGCGCGAATATCAACGAAGTCGCTCACGCTGTCGGCTACGATACTCGTGTCGGCCCTAAATTCTTGAGGGCCTCCGTCGGTTTTGGTGGTTCGTGCTTCCAGAAGGATATCTTGAACTTGGTGTACCTGAGTGAGAGTCTGCATCTGCCTGAGGTCGCCGCCTACTGGAGGCAGGTGGTGGAGATGAACGAGTACCAGAAGAGGAGGTTCGCGAAGAAAGTTGTAGACACCTTGTTCAATACCATCACCAATAAGGTCAGCCCCCTTCCGCTGGCTCCACACACGCGTGTCGGGTTACTGACACTTGTGTTGTTTCATAGCGCATTGCTGTTCTCGGGTTTGCTTTCAAGGCTGATACTGGTGACACTCGTGAATCCGCCTCTATCACCCTCATCCGTGACTTTTTGTCCGAGAGAGCCCTTGTCAATATCTACGACCCCAAGGTCGAGGAGGCACAGATCTGGCAAGATCTTGCCGAGGCCGTTCCTGGAACCTCCCCTGAGAACAGTGCGTTTACTTTCTTCCGAAAATCCCCATAAACCGAACTCGTTTTTTTTTTAAATTCCCCAGTCAAGAAGAGCGTGACGATTCACAACGACGCCCTCTCGGCTTGCACGAATGCCGAGGCTATCGTGGTCGCGACGGAATGGAAGGAGTTCCGTGACATCGACTGGCAGGCAGTTTACGATAGCATGAACAAGCCCGCTTTCGTGTTCGATGGAAGGATGCTTTTGGACGCCCATAAGTTGAGGGAAATCGGTTTCAAGGTTACCGTCATTGGGCGGGGTGATGAGTTGTGATGGATGTGGAACGATAGCGTTCTTCCTCGCCACTCCCTTCCTCTTTACCAGCAGAACACTATTCTTGTTTCTTGGCCACGAACGTTTACTTGCATAAAGATACCAAACGGTTTAGACGCACACACATACTTAACGAACAATATATAGAAACCCTGCGGACAAGGTACAGTAAGTGTTCTGCCGGAAGAAATACGGCGATATCAGCAAGTTGATCAGTTTTCATCAGCGGTGCGCAACGGTGACAACTGGTTGAGCGTCAAGATCGCGTAAAGTGCGCTTTGCAAGTCTCTTTGGGACAGTTGTCGAGTGTCAATGAAGGTTTGGAGGCGTGGCCCACTCCTTCACCACTCCCGAGATACACGCGAGATACATACAAATAGGTAACTACACTAAGGCACACCCAAGACGACAGCGAGCATCGTAAATCACTCGAGGTCCTTCTCGTTCAAGTTTAGGTTCGAGTGTACAATTATGAAACCTGAATTCCCTCTTCCTTAACCCTCCTTCGAATCCTCGGCCGCTCAGTGGTGATTAGCCCCAAAGGGCCTCGGTGTCTACCTCTCTTGGGGGTCGGGTAGCACCCTGCTGCTGCTGTCGATGCGGACGCCCACCACTCTCAGCATTATCATCCGGTGGTAACCTAATCCGCCCTTCGTCCTTCTTCTTCAGCTTTTTCCAGGTCGCCGCAAAGACCAACGCGATGGGATGTATCACCGTAAACGTAATGGCTATAATGAATACCGCGCTCGGTTTTGGTTTCGCTGACCAGATGGCGATATCTATCCATACGGCGGCGACACACCAGACGATGTCTTTCCGGACTACGATCACGAGGAGGCCGATGAGGTTCACGAGAAGGATGACACCGAATCCGGCCCATTGGTGGTTCGCGTATTGATTGGGCTTGCCTGGTTCCCAAGTGTAACCGAGTTCAACACTGACGAAGGAGTCCACATAAGATTCCCAACGATACCGCAAAAGTCACGGCACTCACAAGAGTGAATATGGGAACATGACTTGGAGTGGAAGGACCAAGAAGAACCTCAATGGAGCGTGAATGAACGCAACGTCCAGGGGCCTTGTCTTGATTTCAGGAGGATGGTAAATCAAAATAACGACGTTGCAGTATATCAGGATCAACACCAATGTGCCGAGGAGGATGGTGGAAACCAAGAACCATTGCATGATCTAGGATCCGGAGATTCTCAGAAAAGTACCGATGAACTGGGTGCGCCGAAGTGATATCGTACCCAAGCAACGGCCCAGAGCCCCATAATCCAGTTGGCGAGTACCAAGGCGATTCCCACCCCTTTGGTTATGGTTTTCTGTGGTAGATATCAGTTTGATATCTCGGGAGCACGGCTTTCGGTTGCGCACTTTGGTTTCTGGCTTTCTGGCTGTCACCAGTAAGACACAGTAACCCACTTGCCCGACGTAGACCAGCAAGAGATAGGTAGCAATCAAAAGAGGTTTGGGAGATATTGAGGATGGATACATCTTCTCGATGTCCTCTGTATGAAGAAGCACGGAGTCAATTTCGCCAGTGGACAGTCGAGCACCTCACGTACGAATCCCGGGGGTTACCGCGATGCTACATACCAGCACCGCCGTGATGTTCACCAGCAGACTCAGGGGCGTCAAGACCTGCAACCTGTATACCCAGAGCAGTCCGCGCGTGTGGAGGGTCTAATCAGTCCGGCTTGTTCCACCCTGGGTGAGCATCTGGAGACGTGCCTGATGAGGGCCAAATAATCCCTGACCGCAGGGTGATTTGTGTCGAGAGGGAGGTCTTCCATCATGATGGGCCGCTCTCTGGTAAGGGGAAAGGGGGGATGATGAGGTACAAGAGTGAGTTCGCAGAGGGTGGCTGAGGATCGTAGTATTGACAGATCGATGATGTCACTCGCCATAGGGACTCCATTACCTAACTTGAATTCTAACATGACACAAGGAACAAAAACAGGAAAAACGCGAATAAAATCAACCCTCATAAAAATATTCGTCTTCGCCCTCGTCCTCCTCTTCATCTTCGTCATCATAACCATCGTAAAACTCATCCCAGTATTGGTGAGGGTCCAGGTGCGCAGGGAGTTCGAAGTCAGGATTGAACAACTCCCTCTCTTCCCAGTACTCGTCGTCATCGTCATAGTCCCATTCATTCTCTTGAATAATATCATAGAAGAGGCTAGTTTCCTTGTCGCAGGGATCATCCTGGAACTCCGGCGTGGACGTCGGCAACTTTCCAGACTCATACAGGACAAGCTCGATACCCTGCGCAGGGAGCCATCGACGAAGGTGCGACATGATGGCTTCTGTCGCGTTTCCTTTTGGCAACTGGATCTTCTTGAGGGACTCGCCACCATTTTTGAGACGTTTCTCGATCGCGGCCTGGAGGGAAGGCCAAATCTTCATGTCCGATATCGTGAACTCTTTCAAGTTGGGGAATGGGTTCTCCACCTCCCGATGTTTTGGTGGGTACTTTGATGCCTTTTTTAAGGACGACAGTTCCTTTGGCTTCGGGGGCCCAAGCAGGTCAGCGAAGGCTGATTCGTCGGTACAACCGGAAAGCACGACTGATTCGAGTTGGGGGAACATAGAAGGAAGATGGTGTCCGGTGAGAACCGGTTGCAGGGCGATTTCATGAAATTGGATTGATTTTAGCATTGGGGCAGAGAAACCGTCGAACATCTTGGCTGCATCCCTCGCATCTACTTCTTGAGGATGGAGAGCGATGAAGTACGTCAGATTCGGGGCAAATATGTGGCTCACGATGACGTGAGAGTCCTTGATAATTAACGACTTGAGATTTTCAAGGGGGATCTTGGATGTGCGCGGCCTGGACTGGACCTTGGAAACAGGAGGGGGCCCGAATCGTAGGTGTTCCAAAGAATGGGATACATGCGGGAGGAACTCGAGTAAAGGGTCAAGGTCGAATTCCGTTATCCCCGTTGTCGACAACTCGCAATCGAGAACCACGAGGTTCGATGGTAGTGGTGGAAGGGAAGGGACGCCGCGGAATCTGCATCGACGCAGAAGCGGGGCATTGCGACACAGGGTAGGCTTGGATGGAGATAAGTCCCCCACCAAGCTGGAAATCTCGATATCCTGGAGGGTCGGGAAGTCGAGGGATCCCATCGCAGTGACAAAAGTGTCTGGGACTGAGTAGCTTCCGGAGATCAGAGTGATTCTCTGCCAACGTTCCGCCCCAGCGATGATCAAGTCGTTGATCACCCCTCGAGTGTTGTTGGGGTACTGTTCGGGTTTCGAAAACCAGGTGAGGAAGATAGGACACGTTTTGGAGCGTTCCAGGTAGGCGCGAGCGAGCTCTTCGGTCCACTTTGTGCAGTATTCCATGATGTAAATGTTCGTCCATAGCGTAGGTGCGCTTAGCGCCAGGCTTCTCCAGAGGCGACATACTTGTGCCAAAGCGACTGGATAAGGGTATTCTTCTTGGTAGGCGTCCCACAAGCTATCTGCGCGTGCGTGCTGGAAGATCTCGACGAGAAGTTCCGTCGGAAGTTTGTCGAACGGGAAGTCCGCGAGAGGATTCTTGTTGTCTGCCAACCGAACGCTCAGCGAGTCACTCTCTCCACCATTCTACAGATACGACACACCGTTGACAATCATCACTTCGGACGAAGGGACTCGTTGGTTCGGACCCTCGTCCTCTGAATCAGAAATCCACGCCATTCTGTGTCTGCCTTCGATGTTGACGTTGATCTGGTGAGTGGCAAGGGTTGAGGGTGATCGCCACAGTTGAGTACTGTGGCTGCCCGTCACGGTGGCTTTGACCCTCTTTACCGCG
>Ga0307515_10013321_pt1 | contig 15379 bp, 15 predicted proteins | sample 17_EM_MG_FD_194513 | JGI IMG/M metagenome (GOLD analysis project Ga0307515, IMG submission 194513) | Populus trichocarpa ectomycorrhiza microbial communities from riparian zone in the Pacific Northwest, United States - 17_EM | ecosystem: Host-associated > Plants > Roots > Unclassified | place... | reverse complement strand
AATAAATACACACTGGGATATGTCATATTTATCCAAAATACCCCATCGTGGTTCTTTGTCGAAGTACGTCATCCGTTGTTGATATAGAAGGAGGACATGGTGCGGGAAGCCGATAGCCAGGATAGACTGGCCATCTGGTGTTGCCGTCCAGTCGAGATCCACAACTGGCTCAGAGACACTGTAATTCGAAGAATCAGAACACTTTCCTGGAAAAGAGTGTGAGGAAGACTGACTCAAATGTTTGCGACCACTCAAGGCCAGAAGAGAATTCAGATTCCTTTGAGTCCCATATTGAGACCTCGTCTCCATTTGGTGTACGGACGACTGGTCGATGTTTCAGTAGTAATACAGTATAAGTTCCAGAAGACGTACCCAGCACGGACTTCTTTGTTGAGCTGCACCTCGCTTTGATAAGTCCCTTCCGTCTCGAGTTCACAGATCCCGTACATCTCCACGCCAAATTCTGCCTCGTCTGCTGCCCTCTTCTGCCTCGTTCATTCGAGTCTATTTGGACGTCTGGTACCCAAAACTGCAACCCGCCATCCTCATCGACACTGAGCAGAAGGTCCTTCTCTCGCACTGCCCATTCCATAGGGTCGACGGGGAGTATGGCGACAGGTTTGACATTTTCTGGCAATCGGGAGGTTGAATTGATGTAGACTTTGGGTTCTTCGGGTGGATGCTGGACGTGAATTTGGACAATGTCAAAGGAGGAAGTAATTCCAATGAGATATGTGAGAACGCCATAGTTTGGAGGAATGAGGAAGAGGTTCGTGAGTGTTTGAGGAATTGTGAGAATGATTGGGTTGGGGACGTCTTGTATGTGAACGGTTAGAATATTCTGGGATGGAGTGTAGATTGCGACACTGCCGCCTATTCTCGGGGTCAAGAACCAGGTATGACTCCCAAGAGAGAGCACGCACCAAAGTGAAAGACGAGCACGATCGCGCCGTTCTCAATTACATAATGACGGAAAAGTTTGAGGCCACTCCCGTGCTTAATGACCTTGTATAACTCGACCGCTGCATCACGAACGACGGCGACGGCATGGCCATCAGGAGAGCGAGATAGATACCGGATAGGACGCTGACTCGTCTCCCCGAGTTCTTCCCCAACCGAAATAGTCTTCAGTCCGTCCCGTTTCGCGTCGAAGAAAGGAAGAGGCGAAATCGTATGGACTATGACCGGAGGGGAAGTAATGAGTATGATTTGACTTGGCAAGGAGAGAACATGAATCTGCGTAGGGAGCTTGCGGAGTGGAGGGCTGAAGAGAGAATGCACAAGGGTGAACTGCTTGAGCAAAGTCGGCGGTCGTCGATCCAAGTTCTACAGCGGATTCGTAAGCACCGTTGCACGAATAAGGGGGAAGACTGGAAGAACGTACCGCAACGGCTCGAATCACGATAGATCCATCGTCCAATATCCGACAGAACAGATCCCACCCCTCTTCGTACAACTCCGTCAGTCTCCGACGCTGACTCTCACCGGTCTTGCTCTCAGTATCACCCATATCCCGCAGCACATTACCACATACGCCCCTCATCACCGCTCGGTTCATCCAGAAGACTGGTGAGCCCGAGTTCAACCCAGTCGAGGAGGGCAAGAAGGCGTACGGATCGACAGTGGCGTGCAGTTGTAGATGATGAGGAGCATCGAGGACAGGATAGAAGATACGCAGCGCATGGTCTGCAGTTGTGGTTAGGAGGGTATTCTCGCCTCTGTTGGAGGGTGTTGTGCGCCAGGTTATATGGATGAGGGGTCGTGGATGGCGGAGGGTTTGGATTTGCCGGCCTGTGCTTGCGAGTAAGATTTGAACGCATAATTGTGGAGTACGAAGGGCGAGCAGAGAGCCTGAAGGTGAGAAAGTCGCTTGGGAGGGGTTGGACACTCTGAGACATTAGATTAGAAACCGGTAGTCACGGAGAAACGCCAACATTGTACTTTGTACGCCACTGGATAGCCCAATTTGGTAAATCGTGCTCTACACCCAGCTGGTAAAGCGCGATCTCCGCGCTTGTGCCGACCGCAAGCCTTCCTAGGGATCGTAAGAATGAAAATCAAGAGGATGATCAAGAAATATACCTGATAAAGATGTGATACAAGTTACTGGACTATGTAGGACGAGGGTCGAATGCACTCGCCAAATATCTTCTGAAATGCTGGATAACGACCACGCAGCGAGATTCCGATCAGAGGTCGCAATGATCTACACATAGGAATCAGAGTCGTATTGCGCATCTCAGATAAATACGCGTACTAATTTATTTTCCACATCAACCGCCAATTGCTCAATCGTCCTGTTCCTATCAAGCGTGGCAGGCAAAGCCTCCCAAAATGCTAATGTTCTCGCAACACACAAGGTATGTGCATCTACCAGGGCGATAGTGTCGGCCGATGCATACGCCTATTAATGTTGAACGCGTCATCTTATGCTAACTGTGTCGCGAGCATTTATGGACATGCCAGTAGGGGTTGTTTAGTGAATAGTATAGGTATTATAGAGGTTGAAGGCGCGCCCAGAAACGCCGTGAAGGCCTCCATTGGGACGCGTCTCGTGACGGAGTCTAAAGTGATAGACCAGGAATGGTGGACAGTGAAATGGAGGGTGGCATCAGAATGTTAACTGAGAAGAGGCAAGTGAGCATTCACACGCATCATTGGGAACTCTTGGAGCTTGGGTTTCTTAAAGACCGATAACCCGAGGCATGCACCCGTCGCCACGTTACATGGATGGCATGAGAGCTCTTCTACTCTCTAGAATCAAATAATACTGATCTCTAGGAGTCATTCCGACTACACGGATAACGTACACACATAGCTAGGACATAATATGACGCATCAAGCAGCCCATAGTAATTCCATGAAAGATGAAAAGCTGAGATGGGCACACTAGGCTATTGGCGGGCCTAATATCCCTCCCTGGATCAGTACTTAAGGTTTTGTCACAGCGACTAATCGTTTTTTTAGTCCAACGTGCATCTGTCCCAGGGTCCGACGTGACCCTTAAACCTCCCGTGCCAGTTAGACGGACATGTACGTCAAAGAACAAGGAAGACGATTGCGAGGAAGACAAGGCTTCCCGGCCCTCCAATAGGCGTGCGGAGGGATCCGGAGGTGCTAAAAAGGGAAGCGGAGGCAGTCCAGATTGGACTTGCCATAAATTGCTTGTTCCTTGTTGGCTTTGCTTGTTAGGTGACGCACTAAATTCGGCAGCAAATAAATGAATAAATAAATATAAAGGCTAGAAAATGGCTGATGGATGATGGATGGGTCGATGGCAGCTCGTCGTTGTCTGGGCGTATGGGCGCTTGGAAGCGATGTGTCGCCGTATGTGTCGCCGTATTGTGTCGCCATGTGTCCCGTGTCACCACATGCTGCCCGCCAAGATCATCTCCTTGCCCTCAACCACTTCCCCCCGCTCGCTGCTGTTGCCGTTGCTGCCGTCGCTGTTATCGACTTCGCCCTTCTCGTCGTCGTCCAAGCACACAATCGTTACCTATCCCACTCGTTGATAAACTCCTCCCAACAACCCCTCGCACGAATCCAATTCCAAAATGTTCTCTGCCAAGGCCTTCACTATCGCCTCACTCATCCTCGTTGGTGCTAAGGCTTTCGAAGTCTCCACACCCTCTGGTGTCGCCCAGGTGCGGATGCCCCCGGTGTTCTCCGGCCTCTGCTCACCGTCTTATCATCCTTTAGTGTGGTGATACTCAGATCAGTGTCTCTGATGCAACTGGTCAATACCATGTCTCGAGTGAGTAACATCTCTGGCCCCGAACAACGTCTCCCGATTACCCGGTGTCCCGCCTTGGTACATTCATTTCCGACGCGTCGGTACTGATACCGCCTATCCCTCAATCTGCAGTCGTTCCTGCCGCGAACCCTTGCGAATCCGATGCCCTGTTCGAGTCGGACGCGCTTACCGGCGGCTCCTACACCTGGAAGGCTAACGTCCCTGCTGGGACTGAGGTCGTAATTGTCGTCGATGACGAGTCCGGAAATGAGGCCTGGTCTGGTCCTGTGAGTCTCTCGGACTATCTCTAGTCTTTACCTGACATCTTCCCTGCAGTTCACTATTGGTACTGGCGACAATTCATGCCTCAACGCATCTTCTCCTCCCAGCGCTGATTCCTCTGCTTTGTCCACCTCGAGCTCGATCCCTGTCAATAACGCCTACACGAGTCCTCCTTCTACCCCAACCAACGTCGGCGTCAACAGGTAAGTTTCTTTTCAAACAAGGGCAAGCAGCGCCTTTAGGACAACCATATTTGGTGCCCTCGGCATCTTCCATGGAGGGACGTCGATAAACAACTCGCGCCAACGGCGCTTGGAGGCCGCCGTTGACCGCTCAGATGCCACCTCGTCGTGCCTCCCTCTGTCCTCTGTCGTTCCTGTGCTTCATTCCCACGCATAATCAAATACTGACGTATACTTCAGCGTTACAACATCCACATCGAGTTCCCCCACTTTCGGTGCTCCCATCAACGCTCAGGGCAACAACCAGCCTGGTGCAGCATTCTCCAATGCCCAGGCCAGCACTTTCACGATCCTCGCTGCTATGGGCGTTGTTGCACTCGCTCTCTAAGCAAGTTATTTCATTCAGGGCCGTGCACAGGCACTAGTCCCTGTCGACCCACTGTCTTCATGTCTCTACGCCATTATAATTCCTATCCATTGGTGATCTTTTCCCATGTCAACCTCACGTCCTACCGCACGACCCGACCATGACGCGACATGACGTTGAAGCGACCCTGCCGGTTTCATTCTCCGAGGTTGTTTTACGCATGGGTATTGATTATTTGATATTCTCTTCCTCCCCCCTTTCCCCCTCTCCGCGCATTTCTCGAATACGACGGATCCTCTAAGGACTCGAACCGACTACAGCGGGTTTTTGTGCGACCAAGGTTTCCATACTGTTCATCTTGGAAAATCTACCAATCACCCCTGTTGTTCATTTACTACCATAGACCCTCTTCCTGTTTCTAACCCCTCCTCTCCTCTCCCCTGAAAGCCCTTGGCTCAGCCAAACTGTCTTACATCTCCTGTCCATATACCACATTCTCTCGATCTCATACATCAGCGGATTCTCTATACTTCTTGGGTTATCTCCTAGTCAGCCCTTGTCTGCGGACATTGCGACATTGTGTTGTACGTACTGCACAGCGTGTCCCTCGCGAGATGGGCTCACCTATATTGTTGGTGCTGTTTCGCTGAGCGACCGCGTCGACTCTCATCATTGCGTGCGTTATATACTGTGTATGTTTGATTTCAGGGGTGAAGTTTGAAGTCTGACACGGCCGTTAATGGTCCAGCAGGTGGGTCTATTTGAGACAGGACAGTACTGATGGGGGTAAGCGCAAAGTAAAACGTTGAGGGGTACCACTACAAGAACGGCCTGGCATCTGTCTCTGTTTTTGTTCGGATACGCTTTGGCCAATACGTGAAATTCATTACACGTACCCTAAGCCTCGAGCGACTGTATTCGCAACTCCATTATATATTTCTCAACAACCCCCGTAGCGTCCGATGCATAAGTCTAGTGGCTGTCACACAATAAGATGGACAATTGCAGTGTGTAATAAAGCCTGGAGAAGGGCTCAGGCCTATGCTCATAGGGACATTGCTTCGGCAATTGCCCCAAATACCTTGCCACATCGACTTTACACCTGAAGGTCCTTGACAACGGCACGCTTTACGTTCCACAATAGTAACAAGTGTTACATGCATTACAACCTCGGGTTGCTGCTCATACTACCGGTCCTCTACAGGGACCTCCAATGAAAAATCAAAGTCGGCACTTAAACTTTCATAGTCTGCGAATCACCTAGAAATTTGAACATATGCAGTCTCCTTCAATCCCAGGAGTGAACGAACAAACCGGTCCGATCCCTTCTGTCAGGATCGAAGCAGGCGTCAGGGATCAAACGTAGAAGTCCTGCGCTCACACGGGTATTTGGGCAATGTAGATTGGCCCCTCTGGTTACTTTATGCTTTCACAAAGTGGTAATTCAAGTTCACCTTCAAATCCAATGAGTACAATTAAGTCAGCCTGTAGGATATCGGGCATCTTCTCTTCTGGTCCTACTCATATTCACTCAAGTTTGTAGTAGACATTGAATAGGTCACAATGTGTGCAACGCCTAGGGTTGCCCCTTTAGGATAGATAATGGCGTATAGAACGATCGCCTCCCTTGTACTGGGACGACCTCCTTGACCTCCGCGGTATCGCATATATATGGTTCACCAGGAATGTGACATCAAGGACCCAACCATATCGGCCACCATCGATGAATATTTTTTTACAATTGTGAGCCCTGACGATTCCTTGCGGCAAACGCCTTCGATGATCACTTCTCGGAGTAAAAAATAGGTCAAATATAATTACCCTGAGTAACACATGGATACCTGAACCGAACAAGTCATCCTGCCACGCCTCACCACCACACCATCATATCAGTTGGTGTGGATGAACACCCGATTGTTCTCCTGTAAGAGTAAAATCGTTCAATAGAGCCGATGCTGTGCAACCCAAAGGTTCACACGATGAGCGATCAGATTAGGGGCGACAGCGATACCTGGAATCTGTGGAGGCTGTTGTCATCACCACAGACACATTATATGTCAGTTTGCCTACCGACAATTATGCAAAGGAAGCAAGAGATACACCTATTGAATTGTCCGGGTGGGGCCACAGCACCAGATTAAGGTTACTCAGCCATAAAGGGTTAACAGAAGGGTTCGTAGCACGTTTCGCGGACAGTAGAAGGAAGAGGACCGGAGGACTGTAGTTAATAAGCGGAGACGAGATGGTAGGTCCACCTTTGCGATTTATTGACGTGGCATATCTATGAATCATATGGTCCCGAACCCCAAATTGCGGCTAAGCTGGCGATGGGCTGTGGGATGTATGTAATATTCAACAGAGACGAATGTTATCTCGCACAGCAATAACCCAATCACCATGTGGAGAGCTTGCTCTAGCCTAAAGGGTCTCAGAGCGGAAGCTGGTCAACCCACCTCGAATGTTTGTTGGCTCTCCGTGATCCGATGTGAAAAGGGTCAATGAAGCGAGTGAATTCACCACGGATTAACCGCATAGAGACCTCCCGACTGTTGCGTGTTGTAGAGCAGAGAGTGAACCTTCTCGTCTGGAATCGAAGCTGTCAGCTGCACAGGGCATGATTAACCGTCCCGGATTCTAGGAACGCGGAAATGACTCAATTAGCACCCCAGCTTCTCTCAGCGCTTCTAGAGCCGCTTGCAACGCACATAGAGCGTGGATGCACGCTGCTCTTGTGCACAAACCACGAAAAAGATCATAGACCCGAGGTTGGCTGTGTAAAGGAGACTGCACAGACGTGATTCCGATCTAATCGATTACCCCTGAGATCATTAGATTGAAGCTGTGCGAGGGAGAGTTGAGGAGAGTTACTCAGTAGGTGCACAGGAGGCGTGGAGGTGGCGACAGAGCGAAGCACAATATTCGCTCTATTGGTAGGATATGGTCGGTATGGCACTAAGTCGCGTGGAAAATGGCTGGATCACTTAGGTAGGGGAGGCCCTAGCCCAAGCTCCACCACCGGTCCCGATCTTCCTGTCACATTTAGTCGAGGCAGGTCACTAAACCATATGCATCTGCACTCTGTTTCTCTCGGGCTGTGCGGACCGGGTCTCCATCCCAAATGGTTGAGATCACTTGACATCGGAGAGCACGCGCCCAACAAGGCGACCGAATGGGGGTTTTAGAAGATACTGAGCTGCCAAACACGCTGGAAATGGCACAGAAATACAGAGAGAAAAGTGTGACGCTCAGAGTGGGTGAAACACGGTCTGCGAGCGCGGGAGGAAGGCACGTCAAGAGTTTGGATGGGATGAATGGGCTTTGCAGCCTCGTGCGGCCTCGCACAGTGATGGGAGGCAGCCGAAGGGGACACGTTGCATATTGGAAGGTCGAGGGGATGTGAAAGAGTGCCTCATTGTGCGGGTGACGATGTACAGCTGACGGGATGGCGGAGTAGATTCTGGGAAGGGGGTGGATTGAAAAAAAGGGGAATAAATGTGTAATGAGGTAAGTTAATGAGAAGTGATATGAGAATTATGAGAAGTACACTGCCAGGAGGGCCGACACGGCGATGGCGAGTGGCGAGGCGAGTACAACTAGGAGGCGGGCGTCGTTTCGGGCTTGTTGTTCGTTTGGTTTCTCGATCGTGTTTTCGACCTGACGACTGACGACTGGGCGGCAGGATTAGAGTTGCGAAAAAAGGGTCTCTGCGTCTTGTACTCTCTCTCTCCGTGTATCCTCGAGCTCGACAACGACCCCAGCGACGACCCCGGACGACGACAAGCGCGCGCAACACGACGACGACGAATTGCTTCCGCCACCTGAGATTCTCAACGATCGGCCTCGAATGGACCACCAGACAGCCCAACACGCGCAGTACCCTGTGTATTACCCACAGGTGGCTCCTCCGCCCCCCGCGGTCGTCCATGACGGAAGCGGGGTGACGGTTGGGTTGGGAGTGGGAGACGCGGGCGAGTATGGGGCAAGCGGAGGCGGGTATGGGGTGTACCAGGGGAGTATGGGACAGAATGGAAACCATAATAGTGAGTGAATACTCGTATTCCTATCCCCCATCCCTATCCTCATCCCTACCCATGTATCCCTATCCCTATTTCTATTTCTATTCCAATTTCTATTCCCATTCTATTCCTCTTCCTTGCTTCCTCTTCATTTTTCCATCCGCGTCAACCCCGTCAACAACACGAGGCAGCGGCGTGGCCTACCAAGTTGCCTCGATGCAACTGCAGACAAGGGTCTTTTGAAGATCTCTGCACATTCAACTTGACAATGGAATTTTTTCTTATATATTTACTCTTCTCCCTACTCGCCTCGTGCGGCCCCCCACTTTTCCAACCCACCCCCCCGATCAAGTTTAACCACAGACACTGACCCACTTCGCTAGCCCTCGACATGAACATGCGACCTCCGATGCCGATGCAACCCATCTCTCAGTACCAGATGCAGCACCAACACCAACACCACCAGCATCAGCATCAGCACCAGCACCAGCCCGTCCCACAGCACCCAACCCAGGTCCAGCCCCAGCCCATTCCGTACGCCGACGCCCAGGTCCGCCACCAAGCAATGTACAGCCAGCCGATCCCCACGACAAGTCCCATGCCCCCTGCTTCCCCCTACGAGCCCATCTCCCCCGCCCACTCGTACTCGGACCACTCCCACTCCGGCACCGAGTCTGTGGGCCAAATGGGTGGCGGCGGTGTACCAACAGGCAGGCCCGCCCACTACGGTCACGCCCACTCCCTCTCCAGCAGCTCTTCGGGCTCTTCCCACCACTCCATGGTCCAGGGCCATTACCCGCCCATGGGTGGTGAGAACGCGATGCACTTTCCCTCGAGGGGTCGCCCCCGCCGCGATCGCCGCCACGCCCCCTCGACGCCTCCTCATATGCAAGGCCGGGAGCTTCCCTCCCCTACGAGTGACGAGGACCCGAGCTTTGCGCCCATTTTCTCGCGCAAAGAAAACACTCGCAGACAGAGGATCGAGGCCGAACAACGCAGACGTGACGAGCTCAGGGATGGGTATGCCAGGCTCAAAGACGTCCTCCCTATCTCTGCTACCAAGAGCAGCAAAGTCAACTTGATCGAGCGAGGTATGTTATCCCTCTCCATCTTCAAGCTTTCCATCCGCTAATTTTTGTTTCGCGCGTTATCAGCCCGTTCGCACATCCTTGACGTTGAGAAGGAGAACGATACTCTTAAGGGCAAAGTTGCTGAGCTTGAACGCGAGGTCCAGCGTCTCCGCGAGGTCTCTGACAAACTCATGATGAGTGTCGCGCAGCCTCTCCAGCCGCTGCCCTCCAACGGCTCTCCCCCACATCCCACGCTCATCCCCGGTGGGTTGACCACACAAGCCCAGGCTGAACAAGACCAGCTCGCATATGACGCCGACGAAGGCGAAGACTACCTCGATGCGCATACGCCACTCGCAGGGCAGGAAAGCGATGTCGGCCAGTATCTGGACGACGGTAACTCTCCCGTACAGCACTCTTGAGTGCGCTGAAGCGCGGCGGCGAGCTAGCTCTTGCCGTTCTCCCTTCGATTGCCCTGAACCCTGGTCACTTATTCTTGCTTGCTCTGCCTGGTCATCTACGACAATTAGCCCCTTGTGTGCCTCTTCTTGCCTCATCCCAATCAAATTATCGAAGAGGATCCCACGGACCCTTGTACTCGAAAGCTTTCGCATCGTCTTATCCCCCCCGTTCCGGGCGTTATTTCCCGTCACGTCCTCAGTTCTCGCGTTTCTATAATTCATCGCGCTTGTCATCTCCCTCCCCCTATTTTGTCCCTCCAACTTCCCCCCCTCACGTCATCTTGCCCCATCTAGTACAAAGTCGTCGCCCCTTTTTTTCATTCTCGTGTTTTTTTTCCACCGTAAGTTTCGCCAGTCTTATCCCATCATCCATGTGCTCACAAGCGTTATCAGGCGTCATCACCCTTCACACTACAATCACTCATTACTGAATGGCCGCCTCTCGACCGAACTTTACACGCGCTAGCCGACTGTTTGAAGTCCGCAGTCGAGTCTAAGGGCAGGTCACATGCGAAAGAGAGCTCGTAGAAGTATGTAGATCGTCTGATGGTGTGCTCGCCCCTCAAGGCTAGAGCCCCTCTAACGGTCGACCATACTGCCTCGTTCTCAACGGATATGTCCACCCTTTCACCGTCATTGATCAACTATTTCAGCCAAGGCGCTGAATCCCTCATACACCCTCTGCAATAAAAGACACACCCGCCGTCAGCATCTCCTTTTCATGCATTCGTCTTGTTTGTTTGCCTCTAGACCAACCTTCGTGAACGACAACGCCCCTGGCATGGCTTGACACGACACCGACATTCCCACTTTCTTCCTACACATCATCAGCTGGTCTTAGGATACCGCTCAGGATTAACTACACCCTCACGACGATAACGCTAGATCGCAACACCTGCTCCGCCACTCCTATCACCAATATCTACACCCCATGTCGCACCACCACAACTTCGTACGATGACCGATGACAGTTTACTGCGCACTGTTCTTGTTCCCTCGCCTCGATTGATGAACCACAACGACCCCTCCCTTCACCTGTCCCATCGGCCTCCGAGTCTAGTGCATTACCTGCAAAGAACCTCTCTTGCTCGCTTGTCTTGTTCACACTCGCGCCTTTCGTGCAGCGCATGACTGCGACGATACACTTTACGGTTTTACGATCAGCGGCATCGGTCTGCCGACGAACCCGTTACAATTCAGTACTACTTCTCCGCACACATCCATCTACCATTCTCGATCTCCATCCTAGCATGTTTGCCTTGCCTTATCTTGCTTCTAAATGTGATTTCAGCTACTGGTTCTGGTTGTTGCTAGCTTGTTTGGGGCCGAGGGCAGGACCACGGGGAGTTCTGCTGTTTGGAGAAAATGAAATATTGATTTTGAGATTTTTTGTCGTGCGTGGCTGATTAGTACTATCGGCCACCGGGTGTCTGCTGCTTTAAGCGAGGGCCATCCCCGAGGCGAGACGTGCGTCGTCTAAACCTATCAAACGTAGATGAATGTGCAGATAGATCTTCCTCCTGTATATTCAGGTGTGTATGACCACGGGAAGACACTGCCGATTTGCAAATAGAGGGCCTGGGCGAAACGGATGAGGGCGAAATAAGATTACATATGATACAAGTATATGGGAAAACCAAAGAGCGGCAGACCAGCGGCAGAGGAAGTGGAAGCAATCGGCAAACCGTCTTTCGCCACCTTCGAGCCTCCATTGCTCGCGATCCCGTCGACTGACAGAACTCCTTCTTTTTTTATAGAGACAGTATGTGTTATATCTACCTTACATAAAACTGGGAGCTCCCCTTGCCTCCGTCAAAAAAATCCAGAAAACATCGGCAGGAACTACTTAGGTGACGGCACAACCGGTGGCGGTGGCCGAGAGTAGGGCCGTCCCTTGAACCCAACAAACAGGAGCAGGCGAGATGATGGCCGGCTCTGTTGTTGCCCCTCGGCCTTACTGTGCACGTCCATGGGGCCCTTCAAGTAATCTTCAAGGGTTTGCTCGGGCTCGGGGATGGTAAACTGCGCTTCATGTACTAAGTGAGGCAAGAAAGACAAAATTCGAATCCTCCGTCCACGGATAATGATACAACCGTAACGGGTGCCAAGCAAACTCGTCTGCAATGGAACAGTGGAAGTTATCGCAGCACGATCCTGTGTCTGCCAGACAGACACGTCAGGGCTGGTGCACTGACTCGGGGTATATAAGTCTGACTCATGGACTCGAGAGGGTACCCACCGCGCACTATTTTCTCTCTCGTCCTCCAATAGTGCATCATGTCCAACGCGACGATTCCCGATGACCCAAGTGTGTATGGTACCCCGTATGGATACACACCTACGAGGTGGATTTGTACCCTCTTTGTTGTGCTGTATAGCATCACTAGCGCTGTGCACCTCGTGCAGGCGGTTTACTACCGTCTTTGGTGGCTCATCCCCACTGCCGTGCTCTGTGGCGTGGGCGAGACTATAGGGTGAGCAGATCCACTTGATGCAACTGCATTATTTGACGATTGGTGTGAAGTTGGGGAGGTCGTCTTTGGTCCTCGCATACGCCATACTTGCTGGACCCCTTCTTGATGCAGTCAGTTACATCCTGTTCCAACCCCGGTGATGGGGGAGCTGATAGTTGGGACTGTCAGGATCACGACTACAATCATTTCGCCTTCGTTCCTCACTGCTGCCTTGTTCAAAATCGTTGGGGATATCATTATCCTACTTGGCCCAGACTATAGTAGGCTAAAGCCTGTAACCTGTAAGCAATCATTCCATATGTCCTGCCTTTGCAGTGTTGATGTCATCGCTCACGCCCACGACTTAGACCTTGTTGTGTTCATCACTCTCGATGTTGCAGCGCTCGTGGTGCAGGCCGTCGGAGGAGCACAGGCATCCATAGCAGCTCAAACTGGCAACGATGCAGAGCCAGGAGGTGATATCATGCTTTACGGTATCGTGGTTCAGCTCATTGGGGTTACTTTGGTATGTCTCTCGGACTCGTCAAACTTGGCCAAACCACTGACGTAGGGGTGACTATAGTTCGTCGCCTGCACCACGGAACTGCTTGTGCGCTTCGTCCTCGACAAGCCTATCCAGCGTCGGTGGTTCTTCGGGAAGTCCACTCCCACCACCATCACGGCGGAACACAGGACGATTGACAAAAATACAAGGCTCATGCTGCTGAGTATTGCCTTCATCGTCGTTCTTGTCTACATTCGGTACGCCTCCGCTGTCTTGTCAAAATACAGGAACGGTTTGTCCAGGACGATGTACCGAACCATCGAGCTTACTGATGGCTGGGGTGGTCCCATCATACGAAATGAAACGTACTTTAATGTCCTTGATGGGGGTGCCATCTGCCTTGCCATGTTCGCTCTCAATTTCCTCCATCCCGGTTTCCTGGTTTCCTCGAGACCACTCAAGGCCGATTTGGAATCTAAGGATTCTTCTGCTGCGAAGATTGGCAAGGCATAGAACTCACGCTTTGGGGCGGGTGTGTTTGCTTGGCGATTCTTTCTAGATGATTACCTTATACACACATACACACATGTATATCAACCTTTATTTCGAATGCGGTCTAGTTTGGGTATGCGAAACGAGGAATCGAGGAAGTACGTGTTGCAACCTTTGTAAACGGCTTATCGTCAGCCGTTCGTATCAATACCGTGGGACGCTCAGCTCGTAGACTTCTGTGCTCCTCTGACCTATCACTGAGATCTTCCCACGGCTCTTCAGACATTAATGCTCTTTACATTTGTCATCCATTCGTCTTCGCCTTGGCATTGGAGATCGGATCGTCCTTCGGATTCACGCGCGCGCATCTAGCGTCAATTATTATCCTTTTCCAAAAGGTTCCGTCCGTATGTGACTCGATACATCATATCCGTCGGTTCGGATAACTGGAAACACGGAATTCGCCCATGCCGCCGGCTTAGCTGCTATTACAAGGAGCTGGTTCTACGTTTCATATGACGTTCCTCTTTCCTCTAAAACATCGGGTCGCCTCTTAATCTTCAACCACCACCACCACCATCATCGTCTCGTTCAACGTGGTGCGTTGGTCAACGTTGAACGAGAACCGCACACTCAACTACTCACACAAACATATAGCACCACCATGGCAGCCCAGTGGCCCCAATATCTGACCAATGCATTCCTGTCCGCCAACGTCTCCAAAAATATCCTCCGTCAACAGAGCGCGTACTACGGACCATACATTCGACTGCTGTACCACCTATTTGGCATCGAAGGCCCTTTCGAAATCACCGTTCAGTTTGACGTCCCCGACGAGGTTCTCTATGATATGCCCGACGTTGTTGCGACGTTCACCGTGGAGTTCAACAAGCATCCTGTGCTCTTCATTCAACCTAGTCCGCATTGGTCCTTCGACCTCCACTCCCAGCGCAAGCGAGCAGAGAACCAGATCGTCACACAAGTCGGCGATATGAAAGAAGACCTCGTCACACCCCGCCTCCATGCTATCAGTGCTTTCGGCACTCATCTCGCCTTTTACGAATACACTGCCGCCACGAATATTCTCACTCCGCCTAGGATCGCCGCTGACCCAATACTTCTCAACGAGTTGGCTCCAGCCGACAGATGGGGCTTCGACGTTCTTGAAGCCGATGGAATTGCTCGAATACACCAGGTAGCCCAAGATGTCAGGGCTATGTGCGAGGCTCTGGGCAATTGAGGCTCCTATCTCCTTTTTCCATGTATCACGGTGCCGTGTACTTATTTTGAAACAAACTCATGACATGGGTATCTGGCGGGTATCAATAGTGCGTGAGTAACCGAATCAGCTCGTTGATTTTCGCTTAACTGGTTGACTAACCATGGAGGTGGTAAATGACGCTCACTCCCTACTGAGCTCTCAGGACGTCCTGGGTTTGGCAATCACAGGAACATCGTTGAACTAGTCATCCCCAGCAATAGTATAGCTACTAATAAGCACGTGGCGCGGCTGTGCAAAACCTGCTAGCAGCCTCGAAAACGTAAACAACGCATTCAGCCAGGTCGTGGACGGGTGAGAGTGTAGCCCGAATGTGTCGTCTTCGGTAGCTTGTTGGGCAGGTCGATCATTAACTTACCACAGGCTGCTGTGCATGTGCTGGGTATGCGCGCCATCAAGGACAAGCCCGCTTTGTCCATGACGGTTGTCACACTGACGTACGACTATAGGTTGATGAGCGGTCCCAGATGGCCACTTTCCTTGGCTATTGTACCCATTTATGAGCCATGACATGTGACACCAACGCCATGAACGCGCAT
>Ga0307515_10013320_pt1 | contig 15380 bp, 12 predicted proteins | sample 17_EM_MG_FD_194513 | JGI IMG/M metagenome (GOLD analysis project Ga0307515, IMG submission 194513) | Populus trichocarpa ectomycorrhiza microbial communities from riparian zone in the Pacific Northwest, United States - 17_EM | ecosystem: Host-associated > Plants > Roots > Unclassified | place... | reverse complement strand
ATGACAAATAAATTGTGCAGTCCAAATCTTATTTTTTAATTGGGATATTTCAGATTTTTTTTTTAAAAAATGCATGCATGCTCCCAATAGCCCATCTTGAATTTTTTTTATTAATATAAATATTCAAATCATTTTATATATATTTCAATTAATTTCACGAACTCTAAAGATTTTAAATTTTATATGGACTAGAAAAGAATTCAAGCAAGTTAAAAAATTAAAAAATAAGCCTGCCATAAGGGAACCAAGGCGTTATGCACTGCATACTACCCCTGATACAGTGTAAATTTTCCTTCATTGAATGCTCTCAATTTCATGTGAATAGAGACTTGGTCATGCTTCTTAAGAAATAATGTACCTTGTCACAGAGACATCGACTAGGACATTTCTTTTGACTTTTAAATTTATTTTTTTAAAACACCTTATATATCTAATTAGATATATGTCACACGTTTATCCATAGCTTAGATCAAGCTGAATTTAAAAATAAATTAAAAGAAAATTGATTCAATATAAAAAGGTCAAAAACCTATTTAAAAAAGGATCAAAATCCATTAACTATTTTTTTAATTTTAAATGGTATTGTTTTTATTTTTTTATAAAATTAAAAAAAATTAATTGACGAGATGCATCGAACAGTGCTATGAAACATAATGTTTAGCCACCGGAAAGTGGCGTATGTGCTAATGCGGGGGCAAATAAGGTTGCTGGCTGCCTAATAAGGGTGGGCAAATAAACGGCGCTGTTTTGTTGTCAAGAAAATAATCCAACGTATCCAAATCAAGACAAATTTAGGAACTTTCCCTCTTTCCCTTTAATTATAAGCAAAAGAACCCACAGCAACAGCAAAGCATCAAGCCAAAAAGCACCCTTCCAAATTTATTTCATATATATATATAAACCCATCCATCCACCGCCACCCAAGCAGAAGGCTAGCATCACAGTTCTAATTAGGGGATGCTTTTATTTAAATACATAAATGAAAATTGTCTTAAAGTTGGAGGACTAATGTGAGATTTGTCTAAACTTGTTCGTTTCGTAACAGAACAAAAACAAAAACTTGATAACTAAAATTAGTTTCTTAATCGAAACAGTGCTTAACCAAAAAAAGGCACCGTCCTTAACTTTTTATCCAAACAATTAAATTACAGATCCCCCCCTCCCCTCTCTTTCTCTATATCTCTCATCATATCACCAGAAGAGACAGACTTCAAATTCCGTTACGGTTTTGTTTTTCAAAATCCAAAACCCTAGAGGATTTTAATCGAATGCTCTAAACAATTCAAATCCAACTGTGTTTCCTTCTTAACATTCTCTCTGTTTGGGGAGAGGTATAACAATGGGTATTTGCACCTCAAAGCCCTCCCCAAACTCCACTCTCTTCTCTCCCGTCGCTATACAAGCTAAGGACAACTCTATCCCTACCAATGATACAGCTAAACCGGATCCAGCCACCGCAAGTCTTAACGATCACACCAACAAAACCACAGTAGAACCCGTTAAAAAATCTCCATTGTTTCCTTTCTACAGTCCAAGTCCGGCTCACCGCTTTTTTTCCAAGAAGTCTTCGCCGGCGAGATCTCCGGCGAGGAATGCGGCCAGTGCGAACTCAACGCCGAAGAGGTTTTTTAAACGTCCGTTCCCGCCGCCGTCTCCGGCGAAGCATATACGAGCAGTGCTTGCGAGGCGGCATGGATCAGTGAAGCCGAACGAGGCGGCGATACCGGAGGGAAGCGAGACTGGGGGGGAAGGGTTAGATAAGAGCTTTGGCTTCTCTAAGCATTTTGGAAACAAGTATGAGCTTGGAGATGAAGTAGGGCGAGGACATTTTGGGTATACTTGTCAAGCTAAGTTTAAAAAAGGTGAACTCAAAGGACAACAGGTTGCTGTTAAAGTAATCCCTAAAGCAAAGGTATTTTTCTGATTTTATTTAATTTGATGGGCGATTTTGTGTAATTGAGTGATTTTTGGGTTTTAAGTTTAGTGTTTTTGGTGTCTTAGATCTGTAGGGATATCCGTTTTGTTGGTTTTTATTTTTTATTTTTATGAATGTGTTTTTACTTATTTATTTATTTATTTAATGATAGATTTGAACTGTGCATTGGCGGTAGATCTTTAGCTCGTGCTGTTATGCTTATAGATGATGAAGTTTAGAGTTTTGAGAAGTTAAATTTTGGGCAAGAAATTACTTGATAGAATATGCTTGATGCAACTTGTTTGATCAGGATGTTTCCGTTGTTAAGTTTCAACTACATGTAGATAGTCTGTCTAACTTGTTTGATCAGGATGTTTCCATTGCTAAGTTTCAACTACGTGGAGTCTATTCCGTCTCTGTATTAATTCATAGACTAGCTGGATCAGTTGTAATTATTTTATTTGCTGCCTGATGGTATTAGATTTTTGTTTCATATGTTTATTGTGGTTTTTGTTTTTGTTGTTAGATGACTACAGCAATTGCCATTGAAGATGTGAGAAGGGAGGTGAAAATATTGAGAGCATTGACCGGACATAACAATTTAGTACATTTTTATGATGCCTATGAAGATCATGATAATGTCTATATAGTAATGGAGTAAGTACTGATTGTTGTACCTTTCATAAATTAGATTCTTGTCATGGTTATGTTGTGATAGAGATTGTGATCTTTTGAATTTCATTTTTGTGGATGATACTTTGCATCCATTTTAATGGGTTGCTGTGAATTATCATGCATTCTTCAGGTTATGTGAAGGAGGGGAACTCTTGGATAGAATTCTTGCAAGGTATCATTTATAGTAGACATGCCAGTATTCAGTTAATTTATATCTAATTGATGGACAAAAGAAGTGGAATTTAATGAAGGAGAAAGCTGGTCAGCTGTGCATGACTAATCAATTGATGCTCTTTTCTTGTAGGGGTGGAAAATATTCAGAAGACGATGCAAAGGCTGTCATGATACAGATATTAAATGTTGTTGCATTTTGCCATCTTCAGGGTGTGGTACACCGGGATCTTAAACCTGAGGTGAGATACAGTCTAGCTTTGTGTCACAAATAAGCATAGCCAATTAGAATACTGCCCTGCGACTTCTGTTGAGAGTTGTATTCATATGGGGATTGTTGTTACCTTGGGCGGCCTCATTGTTTGGAATTTTGAAAGACTATTCCCTTTTTATTCTTTAAATTGCTCTTCCATTGGCTTTTAGTTAGGATCGATAGCACTATTTGAGGCAGAGTATGAACTCGAGCACCTGAACCTGCTTGCATAATAAAGACCAATGTTTCATTTTTTTATCATTTTTTAATCACTCTGCTGTAGCATTACAATGCTGTATATGAGATAACTTCAGACCAGTAGGGAGTCCTAGTTGTGCTTCATTTATTTTTTGAGCTATGAGTGGAAGATAACTGTGCATCTTTTGGGAGAGAATTTTTTGTAATTTTGTAGGCATCGAACTTCTTCATGTTTGGTTTCACATGCATCAAGGTTTTAATTTAACCTGAATGCAACTTGATGAAAGTAATTAAGATGAGGGTAGTGAGTGTGATAACTAGCATTCCCTTTTTATTAAGATGCGCCATTTAGAGGATTTCCTGGAATTTGAATTGAAAAAACTGAGAGAAAAAAAACCCTGCAAGAAGAATAACAGACCCAATTTGTGTTCTCATTTTTTGCTAATTTACGGTTCATCACTTTTGGGTGGTAAATTGTCTGCCTATTTTATCACTGCATGCATATTTGCATGTTGTTATTCTTGTATTCTTACCTAAGAGTAGCTGATTGCTGGATCAGAATTTCTTGTTCACATCAAAGGATGAAAACTCCCAGTTGAAGGCCATAGATTTTGGTTTGTCAGATTTTGTAAAGCCAGGTTTGTACTTGCTCTTTATTCTGAGATGTGTTGGCTGCTTTGTTTTCAATAGCTCCATGAATTCACTAATGGTTTCTGAAATAAATTTTTATTTGCAGATGAAAGATTGAACGACATTGTTGGTAGTGCGTACTATGTAGCACCAGAAGTTCTACATAGATCTTATGGTACAGAGGCTGATGTGTGGAGTATTGGTGTGATTGCATATATTTTGTTGTGTGGAAGCCGGCCATTTTGGGCCAGGACTGAGTCTGGGATCTTCCGCGCTGTTCTAAAAGCTGATCCAAGTTTTGATGAGACACCTTGGCCTTCTCTTTCTCCCGAGGCAAAGGACTTTGTCAAACAACTGTTAAATAAAGACCCACGAAAAAGATTGACTGCTGCCCAAGCACTAAGTAAATGCCTTGACTGCTGTTAAAATATTCCATGTTGGCTTTGCTGGAATCTGAATTGATATTTACTATTTCTTGCTGCAGGTCATCCCTGGATTAAAAATTCTAATGATCTTAAAGTGCCTCTCGATTTACACATTTTCAAACTCATGAAGGCTTATATGCGCTCGACATCTCTTCGAAAAGCTGCTTTAAAGGTTTGTAATGCTATTTATATATGGGATTATTTTGCAATGTGCTTTAATGCTGTCTTCTTGAATGTGAAGCATAACTTTTCATTTAAAGCTCCACATATAATATCTCATCATATTTTTTTATGCTGCTTCCATCTACTTATGTTGAGTGGCTGGGAAGGTGTCACTGTGGGTTAATGCAGGCAATATCATCCTCACTTGATAATTTATGCTACCATTTTTATATCATAATTTAATTTGAAAATGTATACATTTTTATATCATATTTTAATTTGAAAATGTATACATTGCTAGAGAGAGAGAGTTGCCTGCCAGAAGTTTGTTTGATACATCTCGATTTTGCTATTAATAAACCATTATTCTCAATTAAAAGGACTGTCAATCTTGAGATATGCTTAGCTTTGCATGGGCAAGATTAATGATTTTAACAGGCTCCATAAATGCAGTTTAGAAATTATTTTTTCAAGTTGTCATTGAACAATCATGTAATATTTCTTGCAATTGGTTATTATTAAGCAATTTCAGGGCTATAATTAATCAAATTACTCGAGAGTTTTTTGGTGTGCCTTGATCCTTGATGGCTATATCCTAATGATTTTATATTGAACTTTGTTGTTGGCATTTTGGCAGGCTCTATCTAAAACGTTGACTGTGGATGAGCTGTTTTATTTGAAGGAGCAGTTTGCGCTCTTAGAACCAAACAAAAATGACGCAATAAGCTTAGAAAATATCAAAGCGGTTGGTTGCTTTTTGAGTGCCATAGTTTCAGTTTCTTGTTGACTCATTTTGTTGTTAGTAATGCTAATACTTTTTTTTTTCAATTGTCAGGCCTTGATGAAAAATGGTACAGATGCAATGAAGGACTCACACATTCCTGATTTTATAGCATCAGTAGGTGTTTCCACCTGTATTGTCTTTTTTGGTTTCTAATCCTCGTTGCTAACTGGTGCATGTTTTTGTCTATTGCAGCTCAATGCACTTCAATACAGAAGGATGGATTTTGAGGAATTTTGTGCGGCTGCATTAAGTGTCCATCAGCTAGAGGCCCTTGATCGATGGGAGCAACGTGCCCGTTGCGCCTATGAACTGTTTGAGAAGGATGGGAACAGGGCCATTGTCATCGAGGAGCTTGCATCGGTATGTCTGTCTCTCATTCTCCAGCCCTACAAGGAACTCTTTGCAGAGAGGCTTCTTGTTAGTTATATACTTGATAGCATTAATTTGCTTGCGCAAATTCTGCATCTTAAATGTGACTGTAACAGAATATGGCATGTCGAAAAGCAGAGGCTAATCAATCTCATTTTTCAGGAACTTGGCCTTGGCCCTTCTGTTCCTCTTCATGCTGTTCTACATGATTGGATTCGGCACACCGATGGAAAGTTGAGTTTCCTTGGATTTGTCAAATTGTTGCGTGGGGCATCTAGCAGGATTCTTGCCAAAGCTCAGTAGAAGTTTTGAAGCTGATTTATTTGCTTCAAGAGGGAGGTGGCTGTACCCTGAAGCCAGCGAATTAAAAAGAAAAAGGGTGAGAGGCACCAAAATACCAATCCCAGAACTGGATATAAAGGTATATTTGCCCTCCAATTTATGGGACGGGAGAGATTAAAGTTTAGACCAGTTTATTTTTGCGGCACAACCTTGTATACTATTAGAATGGGAATGCTTGTGCTAGTTTAGCTTAGCCAAATGTAGCATGCGCATTCAAAATCTCCACTGTAAAGCTGTAGTTAAGAATTTAGTTGCAGGTGAATATTTCTTGAATTTGTTACGAGATACTTGATGTTCTTACATTTTGGACTAGTCTCTGTCCATGATTGAATTGTATCATTTCTACGTTCATGCTTTCGAGTAAAGAGTTAATTTGTGCAAATGCCACCGCCGATGTTTAATGGAAGGCTAAAAATCCATGGAATCGCCGCCTTGAATTCCACGAGCAACAAAGCATGGGGGAGATGGATGTGCAAGACATTGAGAAATATATCATTGCGGAAAAGATAATTTTAACATTTCCGGAAGCTAATATTAATTATCAGTTAAAAAAATAGTATTTCGATTATTAATTAAAAAAAACTTAAAATTAGTTTGATAATATTTTACTCCTTTTTTATCTGTTTCAAACTCGAAAAAATATTGAAGAAGATTTCGTTTATTGTGTTTTTCTAACCTAAAAACCTTTGCTAAGGTGTTTCAAAACCAAACAAAATGGCTTAGAAAATTTGTGATTATAATAATTGATTTTTTTTGGGTAAGAAACTCAAAAAAAATAAATTTCTATTTTTATTTAAAAAATAAAAATAAAAACAAAAAGACAACCACTGCACGCACCTTATTATTGTCAAAATAATAATAATGGGCTGGGCCGTTCATTCGAGTGACGTGTCGTCGAATTCCGTGACGGTCATTTTTTAATTTTTTCAAAACCCGATGATTCCCAGAATTCAAATGTTATTGCAGCAAAGAATTCTCTCTTAGACATGGCGCCTGACAGCGACAGGAAGCGCAAACGCCGTTTCGTTTGCCTATCTTCCAGTTCATCATCAGAAGAAAGTACCGACGATGATGAAGTTGAAGAAATCAGGTCCTATTTTAACTATCAATTATTCATTTACTATCTATAAATAATTGGCGCAATTTCTCATTGATTTCCTCTCTTTTTTTGGTGTCCTTTATTATTTACAGTGGGGATGAAAGCAATTACAGCGACGAAGAGGAGGAAGAGGAGGACGGCGGCGAGGAGGAGGAGGAGGAGTCAGTTTGCGAAAGAGTCATTTCTCTTCTTAGAGGTGGATTTCAATTGATTTTAGTTACGAATCAAAATTGCAAGTGATAATTACATCAACTCTATTGAATGAGACTCAAATGGAATGTAAAAAGATGTTTGTTATGGTGGTGGATTAGTGAGTTTTTTAATTTTAATTTTTTTTGTAATTTTTATATGGTGCAGAAGGGAATGAATTAGAGGGTTTATATTTAAAACATTGTAAAGCCTATTTACGCCATTATGGACTTAGGCTAGCTGGAACCAAGGCGGTCTGTATTCAGAGAATCAAGGAGCATTGGAGGTAATTAACTCATCTCCACCTCTAAAATGCTCGTGTTGGGTTTAACTAGGTATAATGCCATAGTGTATTTTGTATTCAGGTTAAAGGATGAAAATGGAGAAGAACTTTATCCAAGGTCGTCGTTTTTAATAAATTGTAGAGGTATATCTTTGTTTTTTTTTTTTAAGTGTTTGTGTATGTACCTTTTGTTTCCGTGTAGGTAATTTGCAGTTTGTTACTTGAATCAGGTGATGTCTGTAAAGGAGATGTTGTCATGTTTGTGCAGAAAGTTTATTCGAAGTACTCAGTTGTCCCATTTCCTTTTATGCCATATACTCTTACATTATGATGTTTAATTTTGGATTGTGAATTTTCTATTGCTTTGTTGATCAAGGTTTTGGTGTTAAATAGATTTAACAAAGTGACAAGACATGGGAAGATTCTCGGGAGAAGAACTGTAGCAGGCAGGGTTGTGAAGGAAAGCTATGGTTCTGCCAAACAACAGCATACATTTACGGCAAGTCTAAGTTCTCTGGTGAAAAACTTAAGTTGATTTGGGTGCCACGTGACCTCTGTCTGGGCACCCTAGGGATCCATAGTTGCTGTGATTATCAAATATTGATCTACCCTTGTGGGCACATGATAATTGCCTTCTACTCTTTAATTACTGGTTTTCATTGCAAAGTCTAGTTTAGTTTCTGGTGACTTTATCTTTTTTATTGATGATTGCTTACAAGGTTGAAGTGCTGTGGAGTAAAGGAGTTAAGAAACTGCCTCCACTTTCTCCTCTGCTTGTGAAAGGCCGGAATCTCTACAAATTGAGAACTTTCAGACAAGTAGGTGGCCATATGATAAGACAAGAAGTTTCTCTAGTATTGATTTTCTAATGTGTTGGCGTTCTTATTTCTTCTTCGTCCATATGGGTATCTAGTGTTGGATTAATGAAGCGGAAAGACAGAAAGTCCTTGCTGAAAAGCACAAACGAGGTACAGCGGCAAGACTTATGAGAACAATGAAGAAATCTGCGATGGCATGGTCTGAAAATGGAGGTATGCATAGAGTTTGTAAATGAATTTTCATTCTTCTGAAGCATCTATGCCACATGTCTTTGACAATGTTGACAGATGCAAAGTGTCATAAACGGGCCCATCACAGAAGACCATCTCAAATGAGAAAGATGACTGAACTAGAAAAGAGGAAGCGTATTGATGGATGTAGAAGAGACACGTTGCAGCTACCCGAAACATTTAAAAATCATCACCAGCAGGCCCTGGCATCACTGGATGTGAACAGAAATATGAACTTACACGGATCTAAAACTTTTTGGAAACATCGAAAACGAGGAAACATCAATGTGGATATGGGCCCAACTCTGCAGGCTTATGCATGTACTACCCAATGCATATCACAAATAGAACCTCATCAAAGGAGTGTGCTATGCCATTCCTCTCGATATGACACAGACTCCTCTTCAACTGTGATGGCATTGCCTACTTGGAGGCCCTATGCCGATACAATTGGGATGCATGCACAATATCAGGGTTTTAGTCAAAAACAGTAGAACCAATTATGACTATGCAAACTTTTAGCTAGAAGTTTGAAAGGAGGAGTTTTCATCGTTGAGAAGTCATCATGTGGGATATGAAAGCTGAGTTGGCCAGAAGTAACCAAGTTTTGCTCCGGTTAGTAATTTTCCCACCTGGTTGATACATCTTAGTCAAACATTTGATATATGAAACTACAATTGCATTCATCCGTCAAGGGCTAACCGGGTTAAGAGAAGACAGAATAGCAGGGCATGGATTTTGTTGATCATGTATCAGTGATATATGCGATGATTGTGAAATGAGATAAATGGCGTGAAGGAAACAACCACAGCTTTGTGTTGATGGCTTGACCTATTCAAAAACAAATACCATATTCCTTTCCTGCAAACTGCGAGAGCTATCCATGAGATTGCATCCATCATGCATTCATGAGGTAACTTTTGCCGTTGCCTATGCACGCACCGAAAGCTTGATTCCATGGTCTGTCAGAGTTCTAAGCCTGGGAATTGGTGCCAGCTATGGTAGTTAACCACGTCCCTTTTGCACAAACATTTTGTTCAACGTCATCTGGTGAAGTGAACACTTTTCTTTTATAATTGCATCATGAATGAAGACATGAACAAGAAGATACACATTCCTTTTTTTGCCTTAGTTGGATGAGGCATGCAAATGCGTCCAAATCTCTCTCGTCGGTCGTGAAGTTATGAAACTTCATTCCCTTTTTTATTCCTAGAATTCGCCAAGGAAATTTGTACATTTTAAGCTTTAACGATTCTTATCACATAGAGCCACTGTCGTCCATGTTGGTTGGAATTGATACAGTCTAGTGTGCTCCAAAGGGATTCTTGATAGAATTCAATCACGCAGCAAAAATTGTGTGGAGGAGCAATGCTATCTGAACCCTCACACTTCATTTTGCAATTATCGTTTGAGAATTATATACCGAACCCTAATCCTTTTTAAGAATTAGACCAAGAGCTACGCAACTCGTTGAGCTCGTTGCTGCCCCACGTAGTTGTCTTCCTAATTGCAACTGTGCTCTTAGAATTAAAGTTATTTCAAGAGATAAAAGAGAGATTCCTGATCAACCATTAAGAGGGAAGGGTCGCTATCGTAACCAAACCACGAAATATGTCGAGTAGAGTCGTGATAGGCTGCGTTATTGAAACTTTTCAGGGCAAATTCGAGTGATATCGAATGATTGGAGTGGGAGCCATGCCTGCATCATTCAAGTATTGTGGGCATGACACATCACACCCCATAAACAATACAAGGGCGGAGGGCCCCTTGTACCACCAAAATGACGGCTCTCCAAGGAAATATTTCCACCGGCACCTTACATGTGAACCCTTTGACTAGAAGCTCCACTGCTTATCCCAGTGTCTTTACACTTGATGAAACTTTGCCCTAATATTATTCCCTCTCATTTTACCTGGTTCTAGTTGGTTGATGGGAACGAGACCGTTTCTTTTGTCTTGTTGTGATGAGTGGACTTTGTAGCCTGTATGTGGGAAGTAAATGGCATCCTCTGTCGCCATCTCTATTTTCACAGGAAATGATTTTTCACTTCCTTTTTATGATTAATTTTCGCTAAATAGAGTATATATATTCTATTAAAAACAATGAATATCCTACACATATCAAACAAAATCGATCAAGATATTATTGACCCGTCCACAACCCCGTTTTCACAGGAGCAAAATTCCACCATACGGATTCGAATAAACATAGGGGAACCTTTATAGAGAGGCATGCAATTGTCATTCCTAGGTCATACACAAGTACATTAGGCTTGAGTGTCCTAAATCAGGACACGAAGTCACTCGAATATCCATTCAACCTCTGTGCCCCTCCTGCCTCCCTCAGCCCCAGCTTGGTTCTCCTGTGGGGTCTTGACGTGACACTAGTTGCACACTAAAAATAAAAGATAATCTTACCGTATAGAAAAGAAAATTAAGCTTTCAATATAGCATGATAATCACCAAAACCAGTTCTTTCTTCACACTTGAAGAGAATATATGTACAAGCCACTCAAGCCCCGAAGGTGCTAAAGTGGAAGGGCTTCAAAACCCAAGAAGAGACAGTAACTTTGAACACTGTCCAGTTCTGCCCACTTGGAGAGACTCCGGGACTCTCTACGTGGATTCATCCTCCAAGAGGATTCAGAAAGAGACCGTGAACCTATCATCACATGACCAAGGGATAAAACAGCGTGGCCTTATGAATAGGAGAAGAACCATAAACAACAATGATAACCAACCATAAAGAGAGAAAGCATAGCAGATCACGATTGTGATAACGACGATCATAGAATGATAGAAGGGAAATCTTGGCGAGGTAGCATTGGACTAGTGGAATCCGGGGTTGATGGAGTAAGAGGGACGGAGGTCGATCTCCTGGGTCCAAGCAGTCCGGTCTTGAACATGCAAATGCCAGTAGGTTTGAGCCAGCGAGTCTGGGTCCATCATCATCTCTCCAATTCCACCCATACCTTGTTGTTCTTGTTGTTCTTGTTCCCCAACTGACGTTCTCTGAGAGCTTGATGGTCCCCTGCAATTGCCAATTTCCCTTCCCTTTCATTAATTGCTAATCATCGTCACTCTATATATATTGACAACTATTTATGGCCCCTTTTCATGGAGTAAATAATTTCCAACCAAGTTTTTTATAAATCTCTTTCCCTGGTTTGCATGTTGGTTTGGCAGATAATTAATAACAATAATAATAATAATAATAATAATAATATTCCATCCATTTATTGTGGTCGTTACCATGATGAAGTAGTAGTAGTGGGATAGTCTACATAGGCAGGCAAGGCAACTATCAAACTCATTTCTCTTTGCGGTTGGTATATGAAGTATGAACATGAGATGAAAGTATAAATTTTGTAGCCGAAAGTAGAACAAAGAACTTAGAATCTTGCTATTTTCTCAGCATCTTGTTGTTTTACTTTACTTATATATAGTCGTTTTTTATGATTACGGATTTTATAGGCTTGTTACATATATATATATAGTTTAATGGAAAGTATAATATAAATAAACATTAAATTACCAACCTAGGAGGGCCAATCACACCATCGATGATAACATGGGCAACGTGCACACCTTGAGACTGAAACTCACTGGCTAAACATTGTGATAGAGCTCTCAAGGCAAACTTTCCACAACCTGTATGTTGGTGGCAAATAAACAAGTAATTGACGGATAATATATATAGATATAAAAGACTTAAAAAGTGTAATTTCTTTATATAGGAAGTTCTTACAGAGCTCAGAGAAACCAGCAATGCCATTTAAAGAAGCTGAACAACCCGTGAATAGAATTGTCCCTTTCCCTCTTTCCACCATGCCCGGAAGAACCTAACATATTTCCATCAACAGAACCCACATGAAATAATGAACAAATTAAGAAGAAGAAGCCTTTAAATTCTTGAAAACGGAATTATAAACAGGCTTAGCTTTTGGGTTTTGGGAAAAGTCATGGTAGAAAATTAAGGAATACCTGTTGGGCACAAAGGAAGGCACCGACGGAGGAGATAGCGAGGGACTTCTCGAAAGAGTCGGCGGGAATATGGGTGAAGTTGGTGGGTTGCCGATAGACTGCTGGTTGATACGCATTGTACACAAGTACTTCTACAAATCCAAGTGAAAGAACACCTTCAAATGCCTCTCTCACACTTCTTGAATCCGAGCAGTCTATCCTGATTGCAAAAACTTGAGATTTCTCCTCCCTTGCTATCTCATCTGCAAATCTTGATAGCCTCCCTACAAAACCCCATATCTCTCACTACAATATCTAATTACCTCAAAACCCTCTCTTCAGTCCCCTACAAGTCTTAATTCACTGCGCTTTCAAGTTTGTTTCTTCACTTGCATGTTTTAAATGTCAAACAATTACTAATAATCTCAATACATGTAAAAACTAATTGTTAGTAATTCCTTTTTCTTCTTGTCTAGCTAGGGAGAGAAAAAAAAAACTGCAGGCATGTGTGTAGAAAATGGTGCTGCACAATCTCTTGCTATTTCAGGTTTCGCTATAAAATGGTGTTCAATAATAATAATAATCTTGAGTTTCCCTTTCTTTTTCTTGGAAGCAAAAACAGGTGCGCAGATAGAGTACTACAGAGCTAGCTAGATAAGTACCTAAGTCACGGGCAAGGATGGCAACCGTGTAGCCTTCATGGGCAAACTTGCGGGCAATGGTTCGGCCGAGCTTCGGTCCCACGCCTACAATGGCTGCGATGCCTTTATTGGAGCTGGAGCTCGCCATGCTCCGCATCTTTGGCTAACTTGTGCAGGATTTTCTTCTTGTTTTGAGCTCTCTCTAGTAATAATTAAATTCACCAAGAATTGAACAAGCAACATGTAAGAGGTTTTAGAAGGAAGAATCTGATATGATAAGATAAGATGGGGTAGAATATTTAGGACTATTGATACAATCTCCTTCCTCAGCCGTCTCTGAGCAGCATTTTCTTGCCTCAAGCTGCTCTCTAAACTTGTGCTGCGGTGCCTCCCTATATAGCCTTTATTTATTTATGGAAAATATAAATTTGCCTGCCGATGAAATAATTTCTCAATATGGAAAATAAATTTTCCCTTTTATTTTACAATAAAATTAGTAGGGGAAAAAGAGTTGATGCCGACATAAATTAGGGTACTCTTCTCTAAGGTATTAGTATCACACAGACAGCCACACACAATACCAAGCTGCCATAAAATAAATTACTGCTCCAATTACACTTTTTTCAATATCAAAAATTGAATATTTTATTTATTATTTTGTGATTTTACAAGAAGTTTCATAAACATTTTTTAATTTACCACAAAATTAAATAAAAAAAATAATTTTAAGAAGAGAATTTAGACCTACCACCACCACCACCACCACCACTAAAACCAAACGTCACCGCTTTGAAGTGGCAATTCGGAGAGGAGCCATTCCTTTACACTGTAGCCATTTGCCACATTGGTTCCGAAAGCAAAATGCAACTCCTTTGCACTTTGACCTTTTGCGCATCTTATCTGCCAGCAATAGGTTTGATGATTACAAAAAAATATATTTCTTTATTTAAGTTTTAGTACTGTGAGTAGTATCTAGAAGATGCTAGTTTGTTTTTTTTAAAATTAATTTTTAAAAAATTATTTTTAAATTTTTTTATGTTGGTTAATCATTAGAAAAATTGATCAATAAAAAATATTTTTCGGTCAATAGAAAATTTAGCTTGGTTTTCAGAAAAGTATTTTTCTTCTATTTTGAGAAAAATACATTTTCTGAAAGTTATGAAAAAATTAAAAATATCATATTATTTGCTGATTATATCAAATTTAGTCCTTAAATTTTTTATTGCTATATATATATATATATATTTTGTTTTGAATATTTGTTTTTCAATTTCATCCCTTAGAATTTAATTTTTATATTAATTTTGGTTCTTATTTTATAATTTTTATTTGTTTTTCTCTTATCATTTTTTAAATTGAAATTTTTTATCTATCAAATTTGATCCTCATTCTTTTGATTGTTACTTATTTTATTTGAAATAATTTATGAAATGTTAATTATTATTATTTTAATTTCTTCATCTTTCATTTTTATTTTTATTTTTTAGATTTGATCTCTATTATTTTTTTATTTTTTTATTTTTTTATTTTATTTAAAATAATTTATGAATTTTTTTTTTCAATTTCATTCTCATTCAACTTTTTAATTTGTAAGATTTGTTCATTATTATTTTAATAAACTTAAAAAAAATAAAATATTAATAAGTTATTTTACAACTTATTTTCCATGACATAACCAAACACTAGAAAGTGTTTTTCAACTTATTTTCCATTACACTACCAAACATCAGAAAATAATTCATTTTCCGGAATTCATTTTTCAAAAGGAAACTACTTTCCAGCAAACAAACGGGGCCTAGATTTACCGTGTTGTGAAATAATTTTCGAAGTTGATTTTTACTTAATTATATAGTAATTAAAATAAATATTTATAAGAGCTTAGAAGATATATATTATGGAGGAGAAAATGTATTTCTTCAGTTGAAGTACCCATGATTTTTTGTATTTTTTTTAAATTGTTTTTCTAATAAAAATACAAGATAATTAGAATAAATATTTATAAAAATCTCAATAATTTAAATCAAGGAGTGAAAAAAATTATTTATGGAGGTAAAACTCCCATTTAATTATTAATTGTTTTTGGATGAATGTTTTTTTATTAGAAGCATGTTTCTTAAGCAAAAAACAATTATTGTAATATGAAAGACAATTTTCAAACAAAAAAAAGTTTTCATAATTTTTTTTATGGCTGCATGAAAAAAATAAAAGAATAATTAATTAATTCATAAAAACA
>Ga0307515_10013319_pt1 | contig 15380 bp, 10 predicted proteins | sample 17_EM_MG_FD_194513 | JGI IMG/M metagenome (GOLD analysis project Ga0307515, IMG submission 194513) | Populus trichocarpa ectomycorrhiza microbial communities from riparian zone in the Pacific Northwest, United States - 17_EM | ecosystem: Host-associated > Plants > Roots > Unclassified | place... | reverse complement strand
TTTTAAGACTTTTCTTTGTCTTATTGCCCTTTGTCTCTTTCTTGCTCTCGCTCTAACCCACAGTACAGGGCTACAGGCACGCACCCTTTCTTTTTCATACCCTATTTTGAGGGCAACGTTCATTTTTATTTTATTTTCTTGCCTGGTATTTATGATCACTTGAGAGAGAGAGAGGGAGGGAGAGACGGGATAATTAATTATGAGCTTAATCACTAAAACAAGGTAAAGGAAGAGATAGTTAAGATTACTCATAATATTTCTCTTAACTTTGTATAAATATTTATTAATTCTTAGAATGTCTAAACAAATTAAATTCTCCATCGCTTCAAATTAAGCTGCATTGACCATTAGATCGTGATCGGACGGGAGAGGAAATCTGGATCCCACCAGCTGCTATAAATTGACAAAACAAATCAAGTGGTGGCATATGAAATGTTGGCAGGTCAAAAGGTCTTAGCCAAGAACCACTACAAATAAAAATGGATTGATTCTATTTTTCCTGTAAGAATTTTGTCCCCCCAGAAATCTTTTTTATATTCACCAACATATATCTTTGTGCCCACCTATTTCAAATTGGAAAATCAGATTCCTTGAGACAAATCATCAAGTGAATTTGGTGTCTATGTGTGTGTGTGTGTGTGTTTGAATGCAAGTTGGCTATCTTAATTAGAAATTTGACTCGCATCTCTAGAAACCTGATGCAATTACTTGGGAAAATTGGACTCAAGATGGAGCATCGAAATGATTTAAGAAAAGGATTAGAGAATCCTTAGTAATATAATATATATGTGCATACTTTTTAGTCTTTCATCATCAATTATGGTGTTTGAAATGATGTAAATTTCAGAGAATCCAGCCAAATTTTGGAATAATTAAAGTAAGGGAGAATTCTTCAGCTCCTGTTTTGCTTAAAACCTGGTAGATGTTGGGGGTATTTGACTAGGTTTTGTTTTTTTTTTTTGTTAATTTCTTTGCTTTTAACATTTAGGGTATAGTTTTTTCTATAATTTTCTCCCAGCTGATAGAGATTTTTTTCCCCTTTTCAATTGGTTCTAGTTGAACCATTCACACTAGCTCCAATTAAATATATTTATTTTATGTAGTTTCTTCTTCTTTAATTCAAATTTAAGATGATAACATGAGATAGATGTAGTCTAATCTTTCATTCCAAACTTAGCCATTTATGATTTTAGGACACTTCACACTCACACTTTAGAATATTTGCTTGATTTATAGACACTAAAAATGTTGAGAGATGGAATGATTTATTACAGGTTTCAAGGCATATATATGACAATGTTGTTTCAAATGAATATTTTTGGTTTTGATCTTAAAATCAAAAGGAAAAGATCTTTAAAGTAGTTTATAATGTTTTTTAGCTATCTGCTTTGGGTGCCTAATAATAAGGCGGCAATTAATGTCCTACCAGCCTCTCCAGAAGCTGGAAATCATGAAGGTCCCATTAGCCCTATTCTTTCCAACCTTGATGAAATAATTCAGCAGAGAAAAACAAGCTATGCAAGGCAGTTCTGTTTATCAATATTTTTGGATAATATTTTTATTCCATTTGCTAGTGCTTTCCCATATTATTGCCACTCTCATGAATCCTGTGGCCAACATTACACACCTCTCCCTCTCTCTTACAAGAACACAGTTTCATTTTCAACTATTGTGGGGGTGGACTCAAACTTCAAAGATGAACAGTATTGTTATTATTTTTTTCTCTGGGTGGGTCAGTTTTGACTGAACTGATAGATATAAAGAAAGGATTGGGAACCATTCCGTATAATTAATCCATATTATTGGTTGTGATCGCTTACTCTTTCACTAAGATAAGGCCCATAATATTGTTTGGCCTACCTTGGTGTTTGTATGCTGGTGTTATCATCTTATTCCTCCAGCTAAGATTGCACTTTTGCCTATCCCTCTCCCTTTCTTCTCCCTATAAAAAAGAAAAAAGACACTTCCCTTCGCCCTCTTGTAAATCTCAGCTGCTGCTGAAGCTGCTGGCACTGTGGACTAGAGGTGGTAGCTTGTTTTCTCTCATCTTGCCCATCATTTATGTTCTTCTTCCTTTGTGTTTCTCTTGTGCCATTGGTAACTTTGTCCCACTTCTCTATCAACTGTCATTTCTGTACTGAAAAGGAAAAGGAAAGAGAAACCCCACTCCCACTATGTTTCTTGCAGTTTTTTATTTCATGAGTGCTGTTTAAGGTTCGTCTTTTTAACATCTAGTTTTTTGCATTGTATATTATATAGCAATGTCTTCTTACTTCATCCCACCAATTCCTATTAATCAAGAACTTCAGCTACCGTCCATTTGTTAGATGCTGAAATGGTTAACCAATAGCAGCGCCCTCTATTCACCACCAATACTTTCTTTTGTTTTTTGTTCTTGAATCTTCGGTTTTTTTCTCTTCTCCATGAAAGAAGCAGAAATGACTGTACCCCACTTTTTCATGTGTCCAATTAGTCTAGACTTGATCAAAGATCCAGTGACGCTATGTACCGGCCAAACTTATGACAGATCAAGCATAGAAAAATGGCTTGCTGCTGGTAATCTTACTTGCCCTGTCACAATGCAGAAGCTTCAGGATCCATCTATGGTTCCTAATAACACTCTTCGTCATTTGATTGATCAGTGGCTGCAAATAGGCCCTCAGTTTGATCCTGTTTATTTGTCAACAATTGATTCTCTAGCTTCATTGAAGAAAATTCTTGAATCAGGTGACGCTTCCTTGGAGTACAAGTGTCAAACACTCCAAAACATCCAAGCTCTAACTGAAGAATCACAATCTGGAAATTCTTGTTTGTTCCAGTTAGGCTTCTTTCCTTTATTGTTGGAACTGCTTTTTGGAAAAGTGGAATCCAGACTGTCTGAAGGAAGTGCTAAGTTTGCAGAACAAGCACTTTCTTGTGTCCTAAGATTGCTGTCTCTTGGCGAATATGAGTGTTTAAATATGCTAAGAGAAGAGTCTAAATTGGAATCCTTTCAGTTTTTGTTTGATCAAGGTACTAGCAAGATCAAGAGGAGTCTGTGCCAAATAATAGAAGCAATATCATCATCTTTGGAGACAAGAGAACTCTGTGCTAAGCTTGGCAAAAACAGAAAACTCTTGAAAGGGCTGATTCTTCTTGTTCACCAAACATATGGCGCATCTGAGGCTGGAATCAAAGCTATATCGGCACTATGCTGCTTGGAATCAAATAGAGAGAATATGGTTCAAGAAGGTGGGATAAATGGACTCTTGACCTATATTTATGACGCTCAAAGACATGAAAGAAATTTGGCACCTAAAGCAATGGCAACCATTGAGCTGCTTCTAGGACTAGAGAGTGCAAAAGAGGCTTTGATCAATGATCCTAATGGTATTAAAGCTCTCATTAAGATGGTTTTTAGGGTTTCTGATCACCAAGGAAGCGAAAGCGCTATTCGATCATTAATGATTATATGCACAGATTCTTTACAGGCACGAGAAGAAGCAATTGGTGCTGGAGTTTTAACTCAATTGCTTCTGCTGTTGCAGAGCCAGTGTAGTGGAAGAACTAAAACAAAAGCAAGAATGCTACTCAAGCTGCTTGGGTCCAAGTGGGATGAAGAACCAAAACATTTGTAAACTACAAAAAAGTATGGGATGTTTTTATGCCTATGCGGGGTCTTGTTGGTGTATTGGCTTCCCTGTGACATAGTATCTTTGTAAAGATTACAGAAGTGTCCATGTTTGTATCTTATCTGTCATTAAACATTCGTTAATTACTGAATAAACCCCCACCAAGCTGAGTGGATTTATGTTATGCCTAAACCAAATTTGATTAGATGGATGGTTGTCCTGTGCCAAATCCCAAACCCTTCTTCATCTGGTAATTTCTGTCCATTTTATGTTGTGTTGTTGAGATACCATTCTCCGAAGCATCAATTCAGAAAATGAAAATTGCTCCCCATTAAAGCAATGTCCAAGCAGTGAAATTACAGCCTAACTGTCAAATGATAGAGTTCATGCGCGTGATCCACATGGTTCATCCAAAAAAAAACAAAGCAGCATTGATTCCAGTGGTTCAAATTGCCAGAGAGAAAGCTGGCATTGTCCCAAATATACCATTATGACAACGGACAGCATCCTTTTATCATTACTGTTGAAATTTGGAAACTGAAGTTGATGGGACTGGAAGTTTCTGTCTGTGGATATTCCGTTCATTTTATTTGATATTTTTGTGTGGTGGGATAGGATGATTTGCAATTTGCATAGCTTAGGTTACAATAGGTCGCCGAAAGTTGTTGAATTGTCTGCATATTGTTTCATAGAATACTGCTCCGTTGGGATCACATTTCTGGCCCATATATCAAAACTTTTTCCCTTTTTTTTTCCTAGCTCATTTCAAGGTTCATTAGACCTTAAACTACACAACAGGACTAGCTTTCTCCTCTTTACAATCCTGGGCATTCCAAAGGTAAATGGAACCGAAATATAAATCGTAAACAGTCGGTGGCTTTACTGGCTAAACTAAGATGTAGCCTTCCCTTTCTTATTCAACTACGGCATGTTTCAAAATTTAGTAAGAGTCCATCAGATGATTCACATATTACAAACATCTTGGGGGAAATTGACCAATGTTTGTAATCTCCAATTCATATATTACAAAAAAAATCGATCGAAGTTGGCCGCATGTTGTACCCTGCGGTTGAACGCAAAGTCAATGAATAATTTGCCCTCGTCTAATCACTGCTATTAGTGGTCTCACAGACACATGGACTGCACCAACAGCTAGCTCGGATCACTACAGTCACGCCTAGCATCGGCCTTACTCCTATGGCATGCGAAATGAACTGCAAAGAGTAATCTTCTTGCCTTGATCTAGAGGGCTGACCCACCATAGAAAGAATATTTATTTTACCCTTATGATGGTTAAAGCTGAAAGCAAACACTTTTAATGAGCGTTGAAAATGTTCCAAAAGAAATATACCATTCGGTCTAAATTTTCGGCGAGGAAGTAAGCATGCAAGAGATGGAGCACTTCTTTTTACCAAGATTCTACAAGGTGAAAAGGAAGGGATATTGCACAGGCCTGCACACTATACCTATAGCTATGCTACAATGCCAGACAACCGTCCAAAATTTTGGTTGAACGTCAAAAAGTTGGTGCCTTTCATGAATTCAACCACAGCAGCATCATGTATATTCAAGCAAACAGCAAGTTCCAACTAGAACTAAATACTAATCAAGTAATGGCAGAAACCATATAAGGGTTTCCTCCAAGGTTTGTTATAACGTGTGGAGGGGATTTTTTTTTTTTTTTCTTCCTTAGTTCAATGGCAGCAGGTTGGTCTTATAACCTAACTAAAAAGACAAGAACATGAAAGGTCTCACTTTCTGATAACCATGTGCTTAAGGAGTGCCATTAATGACTACGTTTACCAAGTAAAGCAGCATCTATAAAAGGTTTTCTTCAAAATTTAAGTTCAATGGCAGCAGGTTGGTTTAAGTATGCATCAAAGAAAATTCCTGGAACGTGTGAGTTTGGTAAACAATTTCGTGTGGCAATTAAATTAAAGAGACAAAAGCAAGAAAGACCTCACATTCTGTATAAGCACAGTTGAATATTGTCCTTGGAGTCTGTTTTCTATACCTCACGAGGAGACTATAGCACATGGAATTCTTCATGAAGCTATCCAAATCAAGAACTCATAGTCATACTACATGTTTTAGAATTGCCACCATTGGACGCAACCAAAAATCTCCTCCCTTTGGTTAATCTGCGTTGTGCAATGTTTGAGTTGCGTAACACAGCTTTTTCCCAATGTTTGAGTTGCGTAACACAGCTTTTTCACAAAAACTTGGTCTTCGGTGAACATGGCCCCCAACATAGGTTGCTTAATGACTTTGCAAACTGGACGTATTGAAAGGGTGCGTCTTTAGTGTCTTAGGTTCAAAACCAAAGACATTGACTTGACTTTGTGTTCAACCATGTATTTAAAGACTCAGTGCCAACCAAATCAACTTGGAACGGATGAATGCGACATCCGGTTCAAGCAACAGTGGTCTGGTCCAAGTTGAACTGGTTATCACTAAGTTTTTAAGCATTTGCTTGGACACGAAGTTAATGACTTTGTGTTTAAACAAGGTATTGAATAATTTACATATCAACAGAAGTAGAACAACTACTTGTTTTTTACGGTACTGTATTCTGCAAAGATAGGGGGATAGAACTCGGATTTGAGTCCTACTTTTGCTACTTTGAGAGACAAAACAATAGTTGTCTTAGCATTACATATTTAATTATGAACTAGCAAATTCATGGATGGATCATGGATGAAGATGGTGTTTGGAAGTGTAGTAATGGTTGTTTTTCAAAGTGTTGTTTACTCGAAAATACTTCAAAATAAAATTCAAAAACATAAAAAAAAAAAAATTTAATAAAAAAAATTCTAATTTTATCCAATCCCTGTTTGAAATGCAATACCAAACAGGAGCGAAGAGTGATACGATGATATCATATTTGTATATAACTTTGATATTTATGAAAGTGTGATGAACTGCTGCAAAGAACTGACCAAACTTGGAGGCCAATGCTTAGTTTCTTTGGCATGCTTGTCCGCATATAAGGCTGCTGCAAGAGCTGCATGTATTTCTGTCAAATACCCCAACAATTGGTCACCATGAAAGAATGTTAGATTTAAAAAGAGTAAAAGGAAACAAAATTTCCAAAGGGGGGACATTCAAGCTAGGACTTTCTACTTTCATATAGCCAAGAAATGAAAAATCTTGAGAAAATACCTGGATATCCCTTCAAAGATATTGAGATATCTTCCATTTCTGCAATTGCTTCTTCTCTGTCCCCAACCTCGTAAAGAGACAATGCTCTCCCAAACCTTCCATATTCTGAGAACGCAAAATCTTTGCAATTTTCAACCATCTGCAAGAAAATATGGAAGTGACATTCTAAGTAACATCACAATCAGATTGTTCATGAAGCATGCATTACAACATCAAGACAACTTCAATCTTGAAATGGAGCCACTGATATCTTGTACTATGTTAGAAACACGTATTCTGGAGTTTCTTGTCTAATGGAGTGACTAAAATAAGTAGTTCATTGTACTATGTAGAACCAATTCAATCATTTATTTCTAATACTTAGCTATCTGGGATGCAAATCTTCTAGCAAGTTGTTCACCCAAATTGCAACAAGGCGGAAGCATTTCCTTTGTTTTTTCTTCTTTTAATTTTATCTTTTTTGAGGGGGGGCGTGATAGAGCAGAAGCACATCACTTCAGTTCCTTTCTTTTGGCAAATGAAAAGGAAAGAGCTTAAGATCATAGTCAATTCTTGGCACAACCAAAAAAAATTATGTCACGTAGGCGCTAGCAATTTAATTGGAGAAGAGGCAGATTGCAGGCTTTAAAGCACAAACATCTGAGAGAGCTCATTAATGTCTAGAATCTGAAGATAAGGAAAAATTCACGGATGCAGAACACTGTATGATTTACAATGTTCTGATACAAACAGAGGGCAAATAAACAGATGCACTCTAGCGGATAGCACCTAGTAGTTGACATGAAACTTCAAAGGAAAACAATAGTTTAGTCTATGTGGCTCTCTAACAAGAGCACAGGCAACTGCAAGGGTCTGTCCAACATGGAAAAAAGGAAACTACATATCCCTAGTGCACGTCCCTTTGAAGTTTTTCAAAATTTATCAATTACCACTATAAATCTTGAGGTCTTGGACAGATTAAATCTAGAATGTACATTCTAGTGTCTTCAATCTATATGATACAATTAAAGGTCTTTGTCTATCATAACCATGCCAAAATGTTGCCTTCTGGTAAGCCCTGAGGTATTACAGTTATCAATTGATTGATTAAATTCTGTTAGACAAACAAATGCTAAACTATTTTAGCTCTGGAAATGCAGAATTATCTCAAATCAGTTGACAGTAACCTCTGCAAAAGAAATGTGCTGTCACAGGAATTTCACACTTAAATAGAGTGCCAAATCCTAATGAGGGTTTCATAAAAACTATTAAACAATATTACTTCCTTTATTTCTTTTCTTTATCATTTTTTGGCAAGTTTCAGTTTTTCAATAAGATGAGTATAGCATTGCTAAAAACAAACTAAAAAAAAAAAACTCAATCTCCATGCCCTTATAAGGAGCTCTAACGAGGAAAAAACTTAAATAACCCTCAACGAACAAGCAAACTACAACTTGTTAACCCCACAGCGTGAAAATTAAAAATATAAACCCTAGCAAATAACAAGCTTTCAATTTTGACATTCAATCTGCAACTTCAACAAAAAAAAAAAGATCCCTTCTTCATCTCGCTACATTTCCACAAAAGTGTCAGCTGTACTAGGGCTTTATAAGTTCTAGCCTTAACCTCAATACTTTCCTCTCACTTCACCCCATGTGCTAACCACCTCAGAATGAGAGACACCATTTTCTTTTGGGTAGACACCAACTTATCATTCACGATCTGTCTAAATATTGGATGTTCGCTAGTTTACCAGCTATACATTCTTCCAGACTCCCATCATCTCCCAGAAACCTATAGTTACTTTAAATGGGAGTTTTAAAGCAATTAGTTTCGCTCTGCCCCAAATCCTCGCACTAACTGCAACTTAGGTGGCTTCCTCTAATACTCAACCTTTTACTAGACTAAATTCCACAGATACAATCAAATAAAAAAAATTCTTCAATGGGATTATGTTTGGAAGCTCGGACTATCGACTTGAACTTTCCTACAGATCAATGCATCTCAAATTCTGTCTATATCATCTATAACCTACTGGAAAAGATTTTGCTCCATGCTTTAACAAACCAAAATCAGAACTCCAAGCTTGTAACTTAATTATACAGGTAGAACTCAATCCTTCTTCATCCACAGTTCAAAGAAATTATTTCAGAAGGCCACTGACATAATCTTCTATCTAATAATAGATAAAAAAAAAAACCCAAAATTTCCCCTAGACAAAGTTTTGCACCAAAAATTTATCCATCCAAGCAACTTCTCCCAACATTTACTCTCGGCAGTAAGTTCATCATCAGTCACAAGAACCTCCCCTAGCTCTCCTTGTCAAAGGCCAAACACACTACATAACATACCATTTCTTTTTTGACCATCATACCTCACCAAGTTTAACTCGCCCATTCAAAACTCACATCTCCTGCTTCCAGAGCTCTATGCTTAGTGTTTTTCAAACTTAGAGCTCATTCCTTAACCTAATAATTAGTCATGCCAACGAGCAATAAGCCTAGAGGTACTTTCCCCTGCAAAGTAAAGGCGATGAGATTGGTCTCAAGTTCAAGTTTCATCATTACCACCATAAGAACCGAAATAATAAACACAAGAATACAATTTTCTTGACTCCCATATCCCTTAGCATTACATCTCCAAAAAAAATCCTATACCATCAACATTCTCCAAAAAACTATCTCCAAGACTAACATTTGCAGCAAATAACTATTATATTTCAATTGACCAATATATGTAAAATCAAAAGACAAGGACCAACTAAAAGTTAAGGCCCAAAAAATAAAGGGAAGATGTAACAAACCTTAGTGAAGTAGAGCAGTGCTTCATTGAAGTCACCTTGAGCCTGCAATTCCCTCCCTTCTCCAACAACTCTACAGCTTCTGTTACTCTCCTAGATATGGCAGCACTGGCTTCTTTCTCAGCTTGGCTTACTGGGTCAAAGCTTTCTGCTAGTGCCCAACAAGAGTTTAAGTTCAGTTGTATAGTTGAAGCACTCGCAAATTTAGCACCTGTAGTACTAAAAGGAAGAAGATTAGCAGTAGTTGCTGTGGTGAATAAAGGGAGGGAGAATAGGAGAAGGCGCCTACTGGTTGCTCTTGCGTTTGGAGTTGGTGGTGGTGGTGGTGGTGGTTGTGAAGGGAGGAGTTGATTGGAAATGGGCGCCTTACCTGCACCCATTTGTTGGTGTTAGTTTTTTTTATGGCAAAATTTTGGTGTTCTATAACTGAGTTTCTAGTTTTTGTTAGTTTACTTTCTTTTGTTTATTTTGGCCCTTCAACTTGGTTGATTTTTCAATCCTTTGAAATTCTGTTTGGTTAATTAGAAATCTTATTGGTAGAATCTATAACTTAAATTATTATTGAATTCCAAATCCATATTATTGAAAAATTATTGTTTTGAAATTATATTTTACTTTTAGGCATCATTGATTTCTTTTTGAACAAATGAACAAATAATAGATCCATACAAATACTGTCACAAAAAAGTAGATTCTTGGTTACCTTGAAAATATTACCACATGGAGGAAAGGGGAAGAATAAAAGCTATTAATTGCTTCTTCCTTTATGTACATCTATATCCAGAAAACCACAGTAAGAACATAACAGCAATCTGTTTCCAAACTTCAATTTGTCGTCACTTATCAGAAGTAGTTCAATGTACCAAAAAGAGTGTAGAAATCAAATAAAAGCATTCACAAGTCTACTATATTACATGTGACTTTCAGTTCATGTAGACAAAAACAATAGTTGAATAAAAACTATTTCTTCAGGATTTGGAGAGGGATCACCATCACCACTTTTGTTAGAGATCTGGAAATGATGCAAAGATAAACTAGACCAAATCAGCAACAACTGCTAGTGGACGCATCAGGTTGTGGACGCTTCTCATTAAAGATGTTCTTTTTCACACCTTTGGAGCCCTCAGCCAGTAGACTGGGTGTATCTAAAACCTGCAAAGGATAACCATACCCATCATCATGCAAGCTATTAGTCACTGCATTGTAGAAACAATTTAACAAGGGACAAAAAAAAAAGGCTGATTGGACAGGAAATTTTGTTCTCGATATCAAAACATAGGCAGCAATAACATCAGAGTAACAATATATAAATAACAAAGTAAACAAGTATTTAGCATCTTCTGTTCTGTACCTTTAGAACAAGCTCTTCGAAACATTGCTGTACATTGACGCGAGTTTTAGCACTGCATTCAATAAAGAGGCATCCATATTCCCTAGCAAAGTTTATGCCCTCCTTTTTTGTTACCACCCGATCACTTTCCTGAATAGAGGAAATCCAAGCATGCATGAAACTTCCATAAAAGATGATATCATCTCAAATTTCCATGCCCAACAAATAAAAAGAAGCACTACCACTATAAAGTGTCGAGTATCATCTAAGCGTCTACCATGCAATAAGTGACAAAGGATGTCCAAATCATCCACATTCTTATGTCCAATTCAATTATATGCCATAAGAATGTCATACTAGCCTCAGAACTTTGGCAATTCAGAGTGCTTGTTTCACAGAACAAATGAGGGCAAAAGGTTATTTTCCTCTAGGGCAAAAGGTTATTTTTTCCTTAAAAGTGATATTTGGTCGAAATTCCAATTCAGCATACAAGCAAACCACAATTTACAGCTACCTAGATCCAACTTCTAACATCTAGGCTTCCAATTTTCTAAAAGTATTGTGTTCTGAACAATTCGGAGAAATATTGGAGAATGAACCTATAACAATAAAATTTTAAAAAAAAAATCACGTGTTTTTATTTAATACCTTGTAAAGTGTCCTTTTCCCTGTAGAAGCTTCTAACTATCTATATTAGTTTTAGAAATTTACACCCTTAAATTATAAGGAGAGAAGGGAGAGGGGGGGCATAGACAATTCAGCCTTTCTCTATTCCTCAAAGCATTATTGCTTGTATGGAACCCATAAACAAGAACATTTAGTTAAAAACAAAACAATAAACGATATGTAATATAGAGAGGAGGGGGGGGGCTATAACACAAAATTTAGAACTGTCCCTTTTCAACAACAAAATTAAAGCCAAAAGCCTCCATCAAATTACCTTGTCAACCTTGTTTCCAACAAGCAGCTTGATGCAATCTTGATTTGTTGAATATAGATCAATTTCCTTGGCCCATATTTCAGAAAGATTGGTAAATGTGTCTCGTCGAGTTACATCATAGACTGTTGCAATTAAAATAAAATAAAAAATATTTAACAAGTTGATTGATTAAAAACATGACAATAACACCGCAGAAATACAACCTACAATCTCAGAATTTCATTGTTTTTTAAATGGAAATACCAGAAAGTTTCAAAGCTAGCTGAAATAATAAAAACAATAATTCATCAAAAAGATGGAGACTTTAATCAGTTAAAATAAAGTCTAACTCTCTGATGATGTTTTCGCTCCATTTTGTAAAGTTTGAATTAAAGTTATGAGAGAAAGACTCAAATAAAATCATAGTTCCAACGGATACGAAAGAAAAATGGTAGCAATCAATTGGATGGTTGGTGAAACGGAAACCATGAAGCCACATTTTTTTTCCAGTTTTTCTTGCCAGAAGTTTAGTGCCTATTTATCCAAGAAATCCAAATACATGGTGAACAGATTAAGTTCAAAAGAATATCATCTGTTTCATAAATCTATGTGACTAAAAAGAAGTAGATAGTACATTTTGCATGTAAGCCATCATATGCAGTTCAGGCAAAGCAAATGGCCCAACACAATTGAACTTCTAAATTCAAGGAACACCATCTTTAAAACTTTGCAGTGAGGTTTTGCATTATAACAACTATTAACTAAGCGATTGTAAATGTCATGAAAGATAGGGGAAATACCCATAACGATCCCTTGGGCCCCTCTGTAGTATGAACTCGTCAATGTTCTAAATCTTTCCTGACCAGCTGCATGAACAAACATTGAGCATCAGAAGGCATCGTTTGGCCAACTAAAGCTTTCTCTAAGGAGAAAGAGGTAAGCCAAAACTGTCAAGACTTGGTAAAACAACATAAACAGGTAACAAAACTGTCAAGTTACTAGTAACATTGCCTGCAACTACATAAGCAATTAACAAATTTCATCCTGCTATTGCTAGCAATGAGACTGGAAAGTTATTTCATAATACTATGCTACATAATTTATGAGAACATTAATGCCAACATCTGAATTATAACCAATAAGCCACAGAACAATAAGATAATACTGATAAAGACTAAATGTTTATAGCATAAGCATTACTTTTAAAATTGAAGTGGATTGCATGAGACATAACATGCAGGTAAAGCATAAACATAAAGCAGGCAATTAAGAAAAAATGAAACCGCAGACTAAGTGACAAACAACAAACATGGGAACACAGTTGAAGTTACCTGTATCCCATATCGCAAGTTTCAGCTTTTTCCCTCCAATATTCACAAATTTTACTTTAAAATCAACACCTGTGCAGCGAAGGAAACAGAAAATAAGCTAAAATCTCAAGAAACAGGGACTTGCAAAATCATGGCTTCAAAATTCAATTTTGATGGTCAAGAGAGCAAAATGCTATAATCTTGCCCCCGAAGCAAACAAATTATATCTTAAGGATTTGATGAACAACATGACATAAACAATTATTCAAATATTAGATCCATTAAGCATTATATGCATGACTGATTAGCAAAATTTCACCGAAAGATGAGAAATTTATAAATCTGAACTCAAACACCTTCCTAATTAACCGTTAAGTAGCAAAATCAACTTCCATCGCCAATAGAAAGAAAGCACAATTTTGATTTCTTGCAAATAGTTATAGCACAAGCAAACAATTTGAGGTCCTGGATCTTAATTTTCAATCCACAGAAAGAAGTCTAAAAGAAACACCAATTTGTAAAAGAATGCTAATCGGCAAATAACCATAGCTTGGAAGTAAAATCAAAGCATGAAATCCTAGTACACTAGCTATATTTTTCAATTCCATAATACTAAAAGTAGATTACAGCAACCTTAAAATCAACCAGAACACATACGCGGATGAATATTTGCAGTGCCCGTGCCACTTACCAATGGTGGGGGAGAGATCTTCAAAGGTATCAGATGTGAAACTCAAAAGGAGACTACTTTTCCCAACACCAGAATCTCCGATCATTAACAACTTGAACAAGTAATCAAACTCCGGAGAACTCGAACTGGAATCCATTAAAATATTATCTCAACTAAAACCAATAAAATCTCAGCTCCTCCAACACCACAATGTGCCCTAGGTCACCCTATCAAAACACAAACCAAATCACGGATTTTAAACAATACCTAACAGAAACCAAATAAATTCAAAAAAGGAAATAAAAGCACATTATTGTAGAATTGAAAAGTGTGATCAAAGCTGGAATCTTTTTCACAATACAACACATAAAATAAAAAACCAAAAAAACAGCAGATGCAGAAATTCAGAAAAGAAGATATTTGATACCAAAAATAGAAATCCCAATTCAAAGCTAAGAATTTCCAAATCATTAGATTAAACAAAACAAAGCCATCAGTACCCAAAAGCACAAATCAAGATTTGTGTGTGTGCGCGTTATGCATCAACAGAAAAGGAGATTTGAATGTACCTGAAAGGTAATGGCTTCTGAAAAAATTGTTAAAATTCTGGCGGTGGGTTTGCAGAGAAGGATAGAGAGAGAGAGAGAGTGCTCTGAGAATTATGTAAAGGAATGTGAAAGAGAAGGGGAATCCACAGTTAAAAGATGATGGAGAACCAAAATATAATGTAGATATTTTTTTAAGCTAAACACGACTGTAGAAATAAAAAAAAAATCTACGAATCAAATTTTGCCATACAACGACCTTAAAGGATTTTTCTTTTACTAAGAAAATTAATTATTTTAGTTTTTCCTTTCTTTTTTACCATTATAATAATGCTACAAGTAAAATGCATAGTGACAAGGGTTATTTGGCTATAGGATCAATGTACTAGATCACGTGTTACATTGCAGGCCGGTTTAAAAAAAATTAGCACAAAAAAAATATTAAACAATGACAATATTTTTAAATAAACAAGAAAAAATTGATACTTAATAATTTAATTGGAGCCAATTAGTTGGATAGTTTAATGTATTGATTTAAATTATAGGTAATGATAATAGATAAACCATAAAAAAAATATTTAGCAACAATATATTATACCTAGAAAAAATAAAAAACAATTGTTAGAAACTTATTATCACTTCATTGTAGGCATCGCACATCACAAAAATAGTTTATTAAGTCAATTCAGACCTAATTGTAAAAATCTAGACGAAAACATCCGAAGAAGCTATATGGGTCTCTAAAACAACATCCTAAAAAACCAAACTAAACAAAACAAAATGAAATGAGAATTCGTCTATATTCAATCAGTCAATTCTATTTTATTAAAGAATAAAATTTACTTAAAAATAAATTTAATAAAAAAACAACAAATAAAAAAATTTGAAGTACACAATTAAATAAAAAATGATAAAACCAAGGTCATAGAAAGCATGAAAAAAATAGAGCTCAATCTCTAATTAAATAAATATTGAAAGATAAAATCGAAAAAATATTAACTTGAAAAAAATGTAAAAATGGTCACATTGAAAAGACAATCCTACCCTCAAACAT
>Ga0307515_10013318_pt1 | contig 15381 bp, 3 predicted proteins | sample 17_EM_MG_FD_194513 | JGI IMG/M metagenome (GOLD analysis project Ga0307515, IMG submission 194513) | Populus trichocarpa ectomycorrhiza microbial communities from riparian zone in the Pacific Northwest, United States - 17_EM | ecosystem: Host-associated > Plants > Roots > Unclassified | place... | reverse complement strand
CCCCGCCTCCAAAATCATAGCCACCGCCTACTCCTCCAGTATCAGGTGTACAATCAGGACCACCATCTTCTATGTCACCACCACCACCACCACCACCACCACCACTACCACGACGACGACGACCACCACCAGTGTTATTGAGCCTACCACCATATCGTCGTCTTAGGAACGTCGTTAAAAGACCACAGAAAACAAGCATTGAGCACACAAGTATAACAAAGATCACCAAAGGTTTCACAAAAGGTTCCATTTCTGTCTTTCTTTCCTTTCCTTCTTTTACGTAGTTAAAATAATTAGTTATACACACATAGTTACGGCTCCTTTTATAGATTGTAGTTGTGCATGGCAGAGAAGGTAGCCCATTAATTCTTCTTAGTTCTTGAAAACAATGACGTGTCCAGATTAAACCCGCGGTTTGCCAAGTCTTGTCGTTTATTATATATGTGAAAACTGAAATCAAGATTAGCGTCTCTCTGTTGATTTTCCAGGTAATTGAATGATTCATGGGCTAGCTTACTTGTTATAACAACTGGTCAACTTCTGACTAATTCTCTTCAAGGGATTACCATTTGCCACGCAGGGTAGCATATTATCAACATAGCATGACCTATAAGGACTCAATCAAACAAGAATCAATCAGAAAGGAAACCCTATTAAAGACTGTTAATATAAAAATGAGAAAGCTTTGATAAATCTTGACTGGTTAGCTTTCGGAGTGTATATTATTGCCCGCCCGGCAAAGTATTTTAACACGTTATTAAGAAGTTTACTATTTGACTGGAAAGCTTTGATAAATACAGACGACGATACGTACCGTGACAAACCAAAACATAAGAAGCATGAATATTTAATTATTGTTAATAGTGGATGAATTGAGAGATGACTTCTTCTTCTGATATTTATTATATTTAGAGTAAGATTAATAAGATCTAAAAGGTTTAAAACTCAATTTATAATGGGCTAATTAACATGTTTAGGGCTAGATTGAGGGCTTTTTCTATGAAAAAAAGGGTATGATCTCGGCTACGAATTGGGTTGGGAAAATTAGTCAATAATTTTGCTAGTTGACTAATACTGTCTTCTATGTTGCGAACTTAACGGTCAATTTCATTTTCTTGTTTCTTGGGAAATCATTTTATTACACGCTAATATCTGAGTTTTTTTTTATAAAAAAAAAATAACACGCTGAGTAAAAAAATTGAAAACAAGTACAGCCGGGGAAAAGTTTTGGGATCTAGTACACTTTTAATTTTTATGCTATTGGAAGTAATGCAACCTCAAAAAAAAAAAAATAATGAAGTAAATATTTATAAGAAAGCTACAGGAAATTAAAGTTTAGTTGAATTTAGATATTTTATGTATAAATTTGATGATAATAAATGATTATTCATGAGAATTTAGCCTCATAAAAACTTTTGCTATGCTCGGCTGAAATTCACTTCTCCTACCTTTTCTTGTGTCATCAGTAACATGTTTCCTACAATGATGTTTCCTTGTCACTCTAAACCCCCATACTAAATTTTTCGATATTAATAAAAATTTAAGTTCGAACCCGGAAATAAAATGGGTTGATTAGAAAATAATTATGGACATATTGAATAGATTAAAATGAGTTCTTAAATTTTTTTAACTTCATGTATGTATGTTGTTATTTTAAAAATAGACCAAGATGAGATGTAAACCCTGGATAAGATCTATAAAATAATGAAGTAAATATTATATTAAGCAAATTGAATATTTACACTAGGAGGAAGATAATGGATTTTGAGAATTTGAAAAAAAATGGTTATGTGCTAATTTTAAAAATAAAAATACAAAAAATGGTTGAAAAATTAAAAAAATTAAAAACACGAATAAAAATTAAATGAAATTCAAAATAGCCTAGCTTAAATTTGATATAAACAGACGATGAAATCTATAAAATATTACCCGGGAAACATAAAAGAGTGTAAAGAAAAGATATAGTGAGAATTAACAAAATTCATGTGTGTGCGCGCGCGCGCGCGTGCGCGTGTGTTGGGGCGGGGGGGGGCGGGGTCGGGGGGCTCGACGGAAAAGTGTGTGATTGTGTTATAAACAATTAATCAATTATAATTAGAAAGATTAAGTGAAGATAAAGGAAGGAGTTAGAGAGGAAGTTAGGTTGGTGAAGAAAAAAGAAGAAAGCTTGGAGAAATCTTGACCGGTTAGCTTTCGGAGTGCGTATTATTGCCTGATAATGTGTTTTAAGCTTATTTGAACAAGTTGTTAAGAAATTTAGTTGATGTTTTGATTGAATTCTAAATTTTTTAATTTAGAGTTCTTATGTGAAATTAGAGGTTTTGTGACATGGCTATGAGATGATGTTGTTAGGATGAAATTACATTGAATTGACATAAGATAATGAGTAATTGAAGAAAGAAACTTGGTAATTTTGCATGCTATAAGGCCAACAAACTTTAAAGGAAATTGGGTGGATGGTTTTAAACTTGTAGAAATTGTATGTTTGAGTGAGAATTGATGTAAATATGATACTCTAGAATGAAATTTATGATTGTATTTAGTTGTGGTAGAATTTTCAACGCACTTTGGGTGAGGATTTTGTAAGATAAATGTGTAAAATTTTGTTTGATTTATGAAGGGTGTAATTAAACACTTGGATAAAAGTGATCCCTTTATCTAATGAGGACCATATATCTCATCCTGGATGTATTTGCAAACTCTCGGACGTCTTTCTATTAGGCTCTAAGGAGCGCTGGAGAATTCTGGCATAGAAAGGCAAGATTGGTAGCTAACTTTTACCCCATAGTGGCAAGAGAAATCATGTCTAAAATGACCACTTAATACGAGAGCTTCACGTTAGCTAGAACAACTTTTAGAGGGATTGGTAGATCATTAGTGTCATTTTGCCCAGCCTTCATTAGATAATGTAATTGTCTCCTCGTCGAGGGGACAACTTGTGTTTGAGAGGCTAGGACTAAGGGTGCTACTTCATGTGTTAAGACTTGTTAGGCCTAATTTTTCCTTTAGTGGCTAGCACTACCTCAATAAAAATTTGAACCTAATTGAAGAGTTGTTGAAGCTTTGATGGAGAAACGTGCCAACAATTATAGGGAGGTTCGCGACACATCCCATTCCAGGTATATTTTGATAGTCTGCCATAGACTACTTCAAAAAGATTAAGAACCAAACTTAGAAAAGAGTTGATGATTTTTTTTTATCACTTTCTACAGACGACACCAAATAATGATGTTTCAAAATCCAATATGCCAAGGAATGATTTTTTTTTCCCGCATTTGGATAATAGGTAATCATATGTTTATGTCAATACCCCATTCATATTTGAGGAGAACTAGATGAAAAAGGAATTTTACAACCCCAAAAGAAAAATAAAAAAAGACAAAACACAGACCCTATTTAATATTATAATAATTCAATTATAAAAACAAAATCATATTGATCTTTAATTTCCAATTAACCATTTGTCATGCATAATAACACATTAATATGTATGAATAAACATATTATATGGTTCAATTCTAATTATTGGTTTTACGTGCAATTTTAAAATAATATTTCTAACACTTAAAAATATTAAATTTAAATCTAATCTGATGATTTCCCAAACTTAATAAATTTTAAATAATATAGATTCTTTTATTGAAAAATATTTTTCAAAATTTCATAAAAAAATTAATCACATTAAAATTCTTATTAATATCCTAAACTATTTTAGGATCAATTAAATAAAAATATAAATAGGTTTAAAAACTCTTTTTAATTTAGAAAAAAAATCATTTTTCTAAATATTATTTAATTAAACACTTTAATTAAATCTTAATCCTATTAGTATATTACAAAACTCAAAATTATGAATTAAACCTTTTAATTAAATCCTAATACTATTAAGAAAATTAATTCTAAAATTAATTTAATTTAGTGTTTTAATTTTAATATAAAACCATTATTTTATATATGATAGGATAAAATTATGATTTCAGCTTCAAATATACATAAATATAATTCGATAGAAGTTGTAGGGGTAAAAACCCCTTAAAAACCCAAAACAAAGCTTAGAGGCAAAATTATAGTTCCCTTATTTTCTTTTACTTCCTATAGAAGCTACTGTCGTCGGTATGGGCTATCCACGCCGATGGCAGCCTTCAGCAATGTCTGCCTCTACTTGGAGCAGTGCGAGGCATAGCCCTTGTGTTGCGTGCAATCATGTGAGGTTCCTGCCTAGCGCTACATTACAGGGGCATCAACTTCTCCAACCTCCGGCGATCTGGCCTATGCGCGCAGCACATGCCAATTACGCCAATAGTTCTAGCACCATCGCTGGTGAAGGTGCAGCCATAAACTTTTTTTTAATTAATCCAGCTAGATCTGGTTGGAACAGTGGTAAAAAAAATTACAGGGACGTTTTTTTCTCCTCTCCCTTTCTGCACCGGCGGTGGGAGGTAACGTCACCTGCAAAGTCAAGAAAACGCAACAAGCAGTGGTTTTTATTTTGTTTTCTCCTTCTCAGATATGCTCCCGGTCTTCTTTCTTCCCCTTGGTTTTCTGTTCTTTCCTTCTTCAGGTGGCAGACCTGGCGCCTGAGGAAGGAGTGCTGGAGGCTGGAGGCCGGAGCTGCGGGTGCAGCCGTGAGTCGGGGAGGAGCTGTTTGAGAGAGAACCGGCTGAGGGAAGGGGAAGGTCTGTGTGCAGAGGGGGCCGGTCTGGTTGGTTCTTTCCTCTGCCAACAAGATGGCAGAGATAAGAAAAACTTCATATATTTGTAATATCGTTTGATGAGCTTCGATTGATGTGCAATGAGATAAGAAAAACTTCGTTACTATAATAAGTGTGGTATTATAAATGAAAAAAAATCTATATACATTAAACAAATACCTGCTCTAAACAAATATATGGACTAAAAAAGAAAATGGTGTTAAAAATACAATAACTGAACTTTTTTTTTTTTTTTAGATTTGAGGAAACCCTATCCCCGAAAAGTGTATTTTGTAGGCTCAGGTGAGCTAGTAAAATCCCGACTGTCTCAGGCTCTTACAAGAGATGCACGCTCTGACTCGAACTCGAGATCTACTGTGCAGATCTCAAGCTCTTTACCATCACGTTACGCCCCCTTGGAACACAATAACTGAACTTGTACAACAAATGATCACATTACATATCAGGAATCATCCTCAATCATGAATCCCGAACAAGAGAGAGTTGGTGTCATTGTGTCAACAACCCCCACCTCCGGCTCCACCATCTCCAACGCCACCCCCACCTCCACCACCACCCCCGCCTCCAAAATCATAGCCTCCCCCTCCCCCACCTCCAAAATCACAGCCACCGCCTACTCCTCCAGTATCAGGTGTCCAACCACCACCACCATCTTCTATGTCGTCGCCGCCGCCGTCACTGCCGCCGCCACCGCCGCCACCGCCGCCGCCACCATCACCACCACCTTCGAAGCCGCCACCAGTGCTGTTGAGCCTACCACCATATCGACTTCGTCTTAGCAACATCGAAAGAGCACCGAAAGCAAACACTAAGCACACAAATATAACAAAGATCACCAAAGGTGTCACAAAAGGTCCCTTTTCTGGCATTCTTTCCTTTCTCTCCTTTTATGTAGTTAAAATAATTAGTTATACACACATAGTTACGGCTCCTTTTATAGATTATAGTTGTGCATGGAAGAGAAGTCAGGCCATTCTTCTTTAGTTCATAAAAACAATGACGTGTCCAGATTAAACCCGCGGTTTGACAAGTCTTATCGTTTAATATGGATTTGTGATTAAACTACAATACAAAATATACCCCCTGATCTGTGGATTTGTGATTAAACTTGGAAAAAAACAACAATACTAAAAAAAGCCATATATGTGAATTTGTGATTAAGAAAATTCATTATTTTATTTTTTGACATATTAGGTTCCACTAGATGCACTGAGTGGTTGTCTTTTTTTCTTATTTATGAGGATCCAATAGATGCATGCGTCAAGTCTAGGGCTCCACAATCACTGTCAGTGACAGTTAATTCCTCCAACTTGTTGCGTAAACTACTTTGGTTTTTCTTCACATATAGACATGGAAAGTCATTGTGAATATACAACTATTTATAATGTTATATATATATATGCTGATTTATCATGTGAATCCTAATAATGGTCAAGATTCCCATTATATTTCAACATCAAAATAATATATATATATATATATATATATGCTGATTTATCATCCAAGATTTGAATCCTAAAAAATGATTTAAAAAAGAATTGTGAATATACAACTATTTATAATGTTATAAGATGAAAAATCTTTGTTTGAATTAATGATTGATGTTTTAAAAACAGTATGTTGAAAATGTTTATAAAACATCCATCTAATTAGTATTTTAAGTCCTGTTTTTTTAAATTTTCATCTTAATTTTCCAGCTTTTTCACAATTGCTTTTTATTCTCTTCACTGACAACTTTATTAGTGGGAGAATATCATTAAATTTATATTTTTTATTGCTGCTAAAAGCATATACATAACATGTGGAGGGAGGCTATAACCTTTGCTGACATGTTGCAGCTAAATTATCTTTTTTCCAGATGACATATTCATTCCTCCCTCATCTACCTGCCTTCCTTTTCTCAAGCAAGAAATTTCTCTGTGATTAATGAATTTTATCATATTCCATTGGACTAATTAGTGGGGGTTATGTATATATAAACGAGATTCAAACTCGAGATTTTCTTAGAAGATAGAAAATTATATCATCCGAGTTATAATTTATTAACAGATAATGTTTATAATTTCTTAGCTATGGTTAATATTATTATCTATGTTGTAATAAGCTATAGAACCTAAATAAATTCATCATATTATTCCTAACGTATTAAATCGATGAGAGCGATGAATTTTTAAAATCATCTCACGAGTTTCGATTGATGTTTAATGAGAGAAAAAAATCATTACTATAATAAGTGTGGTATTAAATAAATAAATAAAATCTATATACATTAAGAAATATCCGTACTAAACAAATATATGGGCTAAAAAAAATAATGTTAAAAATACAATATATGAACTTGTACAAAAAATGATCACCTTGATTATAAATCCTGAACAAGAGAGATATAGTGTCATTGTGTCAACAACCCCCACCCCCACCTCCAAAATTACCACCACCAGTTACGACCACCATGATGACGACCACTACCACTGTCATAACCCAATTATGGGTTACTCCTTCAAAATTCATTTTTTTTAAAAAAATAAAAAATAAAATAAAGGCTGGTAATGTGGAGAAAGCAGATCAAGAAGAACTACAAAAATAGTAAAAAATCAAGTTATAATTTTTGGAGGAAATTCAAGGCCTAATTGTACCCCGTTATGCCAAAAAAATAGAGACAAGATACAAATTCAAGGTCAAATTAAATTTTTAATGGGACAATTTGATTTAATCATGGGCCAAATTAAATTTTAATTATGTTTAAGAATTAATTTGGGTCCAATTGAAGAATTTAATTAAGTGCAAGGACTTAATTATACTTTAAATGGGTCAAATTAATTTTATTTGGGGCTTAATTAGTGAAAAATTAAGTTTGGGAGCCTAATTCGGGTTTAATTGAGAAGATTAGAATTTTAAGAGATCAAATTTAATTTTTACCAAGTTAATTGATTGAAATTAGGGGTCAAATTGGAAGAAAATTGAAGTTTTGGAGTTAATTAGGGGCTAAATTGAAGAAATTGACAGCTAAGGACCAATCTGCAAAAGGCGCCAGACTTTAGGGGCTTAATTGACAAAAACCAGAGGTGAAATTGAAGAAATTGAAAATTTAATGGTCAATTAGGGGTTCAATTGCATAAATCCGAGAACAAGGACCAAGAGCCACTGTTTGGCCTTCAGCCATCACCACCCTCATCACCGGTCTTCCCACCATCAGCTCCACCATAGGAAGCCAACATAACCACCAACCGAACACCAAGAGCCACTGTCGGTTTCTCTCTCCTCTCTGCAGCTCCTCCCATTTTCTTCTTCTTCTTTTGCTTCCTCTGCCACCGACCGCCAACTCTTCCACCGTTCCTCGCGACGCCGCCGCCCGAACCATCAGCTCAACCTCCTGATCACGGCCGTGACCACATACCCTGATAGCTTTCACCTCCGCCTGTCTCCAGCTTCTGCAAGTATTTGGCTGCATGCAGAATGTGAACATTAATTGTTCACGTTCTGCAACTACCTAATTTAAATGGTGGGCTGGACCTGATTTGGCCTAGCCCATATGTATGGGTCAGGTCCGGCCCATTCCAAAAAAGAAGAAGAGAGATTACCGTGGTCTGAGATCGACCCATCCTTTTTCTGGGTTAAGTCCGGCCCAGACAGCTAGGTTGGCCTAGCCCATATGTGTGTGTGTATATATATATATATATATATATATATATATTTACTTATAATAATATATAATATTATAATATAAAAAAAACTAAAATTTTCAAAAACAAATTCAAAAATCCTTCAAAAAAAATTGTGATTTTCTCAAATATTTTTCTACCAATTTTGCATGATATCGGGTTGTATATTTACACTGTAAAATACAAATCTGGTATTAAAATGCCCGGTTTTCTCTGAAATATTGCAAAAAATAAATAAATTTCAAAACATTTTCCAAAAGAAAAAAAATATTTTATTGCATACGGCCAAATCCTAAAATTTTTCGAAGCATATTTTTCATAAAAAAAAACTGCATCTTTTTCATGTTTAAAAAAAAATCAAAAATGGATATCGTAACCAGATTATGATTATCCATTAGGATTTGACCAACATGTCAAAAATCTTTTTCCAATTTTTTTAAGATCCAGATGTAGACTTTAATATTTGTGGAGGGTGTAAAATTACACGATAAAGTACACCCTCAAGAATTAAAGATACAAGGTGTAAATAAGTGCGATGCTAAAATTCAGACTTTAGAGCGGTTAGGATTTAACCCAATAAGGTAGAGACTCTCTCATGAAGAGAAATCTACCTTGAGCCTTAGAAAAGACCAACGAATAAAAATCCGACTTAGAAAAAACAATCAAACAACAATGCAGCTTACCTTAGGTAGGGTGCACTAGGAGTAATGCGTCTTCTCCTTACACAACCAGTCCCTTACCCAGACTCTCACAGACTATAGGTTCCTAGTGACCATAATACTAGGTGGCGACTACTAAACATTAATCATAATTTTATGATTAAATCTGAAAACCTTCCCAACATACCAACACCTTATACAGGAGGCACGATAAGAGTCTCCGCCGTGACCCAACGACGTCGTCCCGCAACAACCACCACCATGAGTGCTGTTGAGCCTACCACCATATCGTGATCTTAGTAACGTCAAAAGAACACAGGAAGCAAATAGTGAGCACACAAGCATAAGAAAGATCACCCAAGGTTCCATTTATGTCTTTCTTTCCTTTCTCTTCTTTATGCACTTAAAATAATTAATTACATGTTTTCCTTTCAAATTTGCCCCATTGGAAATGAAAAATTGTGCATTATATATACAGACGACGCATACCGTGACAAACCAAAACATAAAAACCATGAATATATATATATATATAAGGATTTATGAGCTAGTGTAGTGGATGAAATTTATGACATATTCGAGAACTTAATTTGGCATCTTAAATGAAAGCCTTAGAGAATGCGTAGAGTGGACAAATATTTAATTATTGTTAATAGTGTGGATGAATTGAGAGATGACTTCTTCTGATATTTATTATATTTCGAGTAAAATTGATAAAATCTAAAAGGTTTGAAACTCAATTTATAATGGGCTAACATGTTTAGGGCTAGATTGAGGGTTTTTTCTATGATAAAAAGGGTATGATCTCGGCTATGAATTGGGTTGGGAAAATGAGTTAAACCCATAGAGTCCTATCGGCATCCGGAATAATTTTGCTAGTTGACTCTTCTATGTTGCAAACTTAACGGTCAATTCATTTTCTTGTTTCTTGGGAAATCATTTTATCAAACGCTAATATTTGAGTTTTTTTCTTAAAAAAAAACATAACACGCTGGGTAAAAAAATTGAAAAGAAATACAGTCAGGGAATTTTTTTGGGATTCATTACACTTTTTATTTTTATGCTATTGGAATTAATGCAACCTCAAAAAAAAAAAATAGTGAAGTCAATATTTATAAGAAAGCTACTGAAAGTTAAAGTTTAGTTGAATTTAGATATTTTATGTATAAATTTGATGAAAATAAATGATTATTCATGAAAATTTAGCCTCATAAAAACTTTTACTATGCTCGGCTGAAATTCACTTCTCCTACCTTTTCTTGTGTCATTGATAAGTGTAAACCCCCCTACTTAATTTTTCAGTATTAATAGAAATTTAAGTTCAAACCCAAAAATAAAATGGGTTAATTAAGAACTAATTATGGACATATTGAATAGAATAAAATGAGTTCTTAAAAATTTTAAATAAAAATAGAATGTGATAGGATGTAAACCCTAGATAAGATCTATAAGAATAATGAAGTAAATTGAATATTAAGTAAGTAAATTGAATATTTACACTATGAGAAAGATAGTAGATTTTGGGAATTTGAAAAAAAATGGTCATGTGCTATTTTTAAAAATAAAAATACAAAAAATGGCTGAAAAATAAAAAACATAGAAACACGAATAAAAATTAAATGGAATTCGAAATAGCTTAGCTTAAATTTGATATAAACAGACAATAAAATCTAGAAAATATTGCCCGGAAAAAATAAAAAAGTGTAAAGGAAAGACAATGAGAATTAACAAATTTCGTGTGTGTGTGTGGGGGGGGGGGGTCGAGGGAAAAGTGTGAGATTGTGTTAGTATAAACACTTAATATAATTAGAAAGATTAAGTGAAAATAAACGAAGGAGTTAGAGAGAGGAAGTTGGGTTAGTGAAAAAAAAAAAAAGCTTGGAGAAATCTTAACTGATTAGCTTTTGGAGTGCATATAATTGCTTGATAAAGTGTTTTAAGCTTATTTGAATAAGTTATTAAGAAATTTAGTTGATGTTTTGATTGAATTCTAAATTTTTGAATTTAGAGTTTTTATGTGAAATTAAAGGTTTTGTGAAATGGCTATGAGATGATGTTGTTAGGATGGAATATCATTGAATTGGCATAAGATAATGAGTAATTGAAGAAAGAAACTTAGTAATTTTGCATGTTATAAGGCCAACAAACTTTAAAGGAAATTGGGTGGATGGTTTTAAACTTGTAGAAATTATATGTTTTGGTGATAATTGATGTAAATATGGTAATCTAGAATGAAATTTATGATTGTATTTAATTGTGGTAGAATTTTCAACACATTGTGGGTGAGGATTTTGTAAGATAAATATGTAAAATTGTGTTTGATTTATGAAGGGTGTAATTAATCACTTGGATAAAGGTGATCTTTTTATCTGATGAGGACCATAGATCTCATCCTGGATGCATTTGCATACTCCCAGACGTCTTTGTACTAGGCTCCATGGAGCTGGAGAATTCTGGCATATAAAGACAAGCTTAATAGCTAACTTCTACCCCACGGTGGCAAGAGAAATCACATCTAAAATGACCACTTAATATAAGAGCTTCACGTTAGCTAGAACGACGTTTAGAGGGATTGGAAGATCTTTAGGGTTGAAAATCATTAGTGTCATTTTGCCTTGTCTTTATTGGATAATGTAATTGTCTCCTGGCTAAGAGGACAACTTGTATTTGAGAGGCTAAGACTGAGGGTGCTATTTCATGTGTTAAGACTTGTTAGGCCTAATTTTTCTCTTGAGTGGCTAGCACTACCTTAATAAAAATTTGAACCTAATTGAAAAGTTGTTGAAGCTTTGATAGAGAGATGTGCCAACAACTATAAAAAGATTTGTGACACATCTTATCCCAGGTATATCTTGATAGTCTGCCATAAACTACCTCAAAAAGGTTAAGAACCAAACCTAGAAAAGAGTTGATGGTTTTTTTTATCACTTTCTACAGACGACATCAAATAATGATGTTTCAAAATCCAATATGCTAAGGAATGTTTTTTTTTTTTTTGCATTTGAATAATAGGTAATCATATGTTTATGTCAATACCCCATTCACATTTGAGGAGAACTAGATGAAAAAACAATTTTACAACCCCAAAAAAAAAATAAAGAAAAGACAGAATACAAAAACCCTATTTAATATTACAATAATTCAATTTTAAAAACACAATTATATTGGTCTTTAATGTCTATAATCATTCGTTATGCATGATAACACATTAATATGTATGAATAAACATATTATATGCTTCAATTCTAATTATTGGCTTTATGTGCAATTTTAAAATAATATTTTTAACACTTAAAAATATTAAATTTAAATCTAATTTGATGATTTCCTGAACTTACTAAATTTTAAATAATATAGATTCTTTTATTGAAAAATATTTTTCAAAATTTCATAAGAAAATTAATCATATTAAAATTCTTATTAATATCCTAAACTATTTTAGTATCAATTAAATAAAAATATAAATAGGTTTAAAAACTCTCTTTAATTTAGAAAAAAATCATTTTTCTAAATATTATTTAATTAAACACTTTAATTAAATCTTAATCCTATTAGTATATTACAAAACTCAAAATTATGAATTAAATGTTTTAATTAAATCCTAATACTATTAAGAATATTAATTCTAAAATTAATTTAATTTAGTGTTTTAATTTTAATGTAAAATCATTATTTTATATATGGTAGGGTAAAATTGTGATTTCAGCTTCAAATATACATAAATGTAATTTGATACTGGGGTAGGGGTAGGTAAAAATATAATTTTACCCTTCAAAAACCCTAAACAAAGCTTAGTGGCAAAATTATAATTTTTCCCTTATCTTCTTCTACTTCCTATAGAAGTTGTTGTTGTCGGTATGAGCTATCCACGCCGATTATAGCCTTCAGCAATGACTGCCTCTACTTGGAACAGTGCGAGGCATAGCCCTCGCGTTACATGCAATCAAGCGATGTTGCTGCCTAGCACTACATTACAGGGGCATCAACTTCTCCAACCTCCGGCGATCTGGCCTATGCGTGTAGTATAGGCCAATTATGCCAACAGTTGTAGCACCATCGATCACTAGTGAAGGTGCAACCATAGAATTCTTTTTTAATTAATCCAGCTAGATCTGGTTGGGACAGTGGTAAAAACTTTTCTTTAAAAATAAATTTGCACACTAATTTAATTCACAATCAACACTAATAACAATAAAAATATGTAATCAATAATCCTAATTTTCCAATGAAAGCTCTGATACCACTGTTGAGTTTTCTGAAACACGTACACAAAGCGAAAATGATAATTTTAATCAAGAGTTTCAAGAATCTCGTTAGACAGATCTAGAGTTGTTTAAGATTTATACGAAGATTAACTGAAGATAAAAATATATTTTTTTTTTGCTTTGAATAATTACTTTAAAGCTGAGCTATCGCAAATCACAAATCGTCCGAATATCTAACCTCTAAAGGTAATCCACACAAACTACCAGTGAGAGATCTCTTAAACCCTTTTAGGGGAGGGGGGGGAGAGAGAGAGATTGTTATACCTTAGAGTGCTAACTTCTTCTTCTTTTTTTGTGTGTTTTAGGTGTTTATGTATTATACTCTACTCACAGAAAATTAGAGGCATAACTTTCTATTTATAGAGAAACCTAAAAAACCCTATAAATAATAAAATATCAATTTGCCCTTCAATAATATCACATATATTATTTTATGCTAATTTTAAAAATTTATTCAATTAAGTCCTTACTTGATTGTTTCTAGGTCTAGAATTGTAATCCTCTGTATTAATTACATTCTAATCCTTAATTTCTAAAATTCATTTACAATCAAATCATACTTGATTAATCATCCCATTTTAATTTCTGACTAATGGTTCTTATGTATGTGACTCATTAGGTTCTCTAATAAGTTGACCCAAATATAAACCATAATCCTAAATAAAATAATATTAAAAAATTAAAAAATTAAAAAAATTAATTTATTATCAATTCAATAATTGATTGATTTATATTTGAAGATCAAGTACAATGTCTAGTAACCTGTCATGATCCCCCAAATATTAAGAAAGTCATAAGTGACTTGACTTAGTGGTTTGACTAAGTCTTTTCATAATCAGTTTCTCAGTATAATTATTATCTCTTCATCAAGAATGTATTTATTTAGACAATATGTCTGCTTTGTTAAATCATATTAATTCTCAACATTATAGTCATTTATTTTTTGAATAAGATTTCAATTTTTTTTTTAAAAAAACTCATTCTATATTAGCCAAGAATTTCACAATCAATACTGTTGTAACCCATTTTTGGATCCCCGCACAAGAAAAGAGAAAATACAAAAAAAATAAATAAAATAAAAAAATATAATAATAATATATCAAAAAAAAATATCAGTGAAAAGAGGATGTCAGAGCACAAAAAAAATGATCAAAAATTGGTTGAGGAGGTTCGAAAATACAAATATTAAAATTTGACAGTATATCATTGACCGGTGAGAGCCCTATTGATTAAGAAAATTTTATTTGAGTAAGAAAAGTACAAAATCAAATGTTGGTGGACTCAATTAAATTTTATTGAAGGTTTAATTGAATTTATAGAGGGTTGATTGCAGAAAAAAAAATCTTTTTTAAGTCAATATGGGTTTTAATTAGAAGGAACTAAAGTTCTGGGGTCAAATTATAATTTTTGAGAGTTGATTTGGTCAAATCAAGGGCTTAATTACATAAATATTGAAGTTTGATGGCCAATCGGGGACTTAATTGATGAAATCCGAGACCAAGGACCAAAATGCAAAACACGCACAAATTGAAGGATTGACTTGAAATTTGGCGCTAGTTTTCATTTAAATGAAACGGCGTATTTTGAGAAAAACGACGCCGTTTCATGCGTTTCAAAAACAAAAAGAGATGAAACGGTGCCGTTTTGAGGCGACACTGTTTCTTCTTCTTCTTCCCCTGGACATGCAGCAGGGGAAGATAAGTTTTGTTTTCTTCCCCTTGTCTCTTCCTCTCCCTCCCATGTACTCTATTAGAACCAAAACTAGACGCCACCCACCTCATGATGAGATGCCAGAGCAGCCGTGCCCCGCAAGCGACGCCTCCATTGGCCACCTCTGCCGGCACCGTGACAGAGCAGGCGACGTGCGCCCCATGCATGGGAAGCGATGGGATGGGCCAGGGTCGACCCTGCTCCCCCTGCCCCTATAAATACCGCCCGAATGTAGAAGAGAAAAAAAAAGACAGAAAAAGGGAAGGAGAGACCGAGAGAGAGAGAGAGACCAACAGTTTTGAGAGAGAAGGGACCGTAACAGTTGAAACTTAAAAACAACTGGGGATATCGATAGGGAGACCGAGAGAGACAG
>Ga0307515_10013317_pt1 | contig 15382 bp, 17 predicted proteins | sample 17_EM_MG_FD_194513 | JGI IMG/M metagenome (GOLD analysis project Ga0307515, IMG submission 194513) | Populus trichocarpa ectomycorrhiza microbial communities from riparian zone in the Pacific Northwest, United States - 17_EM | ecosystem: Host-associated > Plants > Roots > Unclassified | place... | reverse complement strand
GCATGAATGTGGATTGGTTTCCAGGGGTTCATACAACTGGTCTGTTCATTTTCCTGTTCAGCATCAGTGGGCGTGGTCCGTTTGATCCTCTCGGGAGGGAGGGGGGGAGTGAGGAGGAGGGGACCCTGTCCGATTTAAGTGCCTGCGAGTACCTTTGGAGGGTGTGAGCTGAAGTCGGTTGTGTGAAGTGCTGAATGTGGTGGGGATCCCGCGCCCGAGAAGCTGCGTATAGTGAAGGTGGGGGTCTAGGGATATGGATACGTGGTGAGAGGCCCATGGGTTTCGACGGAGACTGTTGTCCCAACAGCCCGGTCCCCCCGATAGGCCGACGTGGAGCGTATAGATTCCTCACTTCCACGGCTCCAGGGTGTTTATCCAACCAAGAAACCAAGATCCCTGCGATCGCTAAACGAGTCGACGAGGAAGTCAGACGACGTGGATTGTGAAAGGTACATTAACTCACCAATGATGACAGAAATCCACGACATCGCAATTGTCAACCCCGCCTCCCTGCATTTCTCGGGATGGTCGGAAAGAAACTCTTCACAGAAACCGTTTCCGGAGGTTGCGCGGGTGGCGAGACCCACCGCACCCGTTAACGAGACCACGAAAATGATGGAGAAACAGGTGACATTTGGCACCCGACTCGGTTCTGCGCCTTCGTGTTTGTATTTGAAGAACATGCTATGGAAATTTGTTAAGGTGAGGGTATGATGGTCAAAAAGCCGGTGGGACACACAAGACCAAGATCGCGAACATGACCAGGATATCCATCGAGAATTGTAGGGCTCCATAGGCTAATACACGATCGTCAATGTTTTGCTGCAAGATATCAGGGTCTGGTCTCACCTCCTGCCTTTTGGGCAAACATAGCGGCTGCGATCAATGCAAAAATTCCCGTGTGTAAAACCATCTCTGCGCCTGTGAACGGTTTCAGCACCGTTTCGCCACACAGTGAACCTGAGCCGAACTCACATAGCACAATGATTCTAATCAGACTGTGAATGCGGAAAGGCATTGTGAACAAAGTCGAGAAAGTCAAAGATAGAAGTGAAAGAAGAGGCAGAGAGGGGGACAGAGAAGAAGAAAATAAAAGTCAAGGAAAGTGGAGGGGAGAGATTCGAAAAATCCAAGGAGAGGAGGGATGCGGCGCAACAGGCAACGGGGTAGGGGCAAGAGATCCGGGGATGGGAGGGAAGAATGGGAGTGGAAGCCGAAGGAACTCTTCCTACAACCAACTCACCTTTAAATCGAAGGAGGAATGAATCAAAGCGTATGGCCATGGGTAAAGAGCCTGTGCAGAATAAACCATGGCTTTCAACCACAGGAATGTGGTTGCATGGCGGAAGTTGCTTCGTCGTCTCTGCTGGCTAAATCGTCTGGATTTGATGTCGTCAGGACGTTCCAGCACTCAATACCACGGTGACATAAGCCCATGGCTAGCGGAATGGCAACTTGACGAGAGAGGACACGGAGTAACCTCCGGGAACGGGTTCCACGACGCAAAAGATATTCGGGACGTTCCTTTCTTGCAGGAACATGGCATCCAGAGGTTTGTAGCTCAAAGGTGCCTGTCTCGCGCGATGATGGAAGACATGACCTGACATGGAGTAGCGATCGGCGCCTTTTGCAGCTTCTCTCACCACGGTGTCCGTGGCGTGTCAAGCAACGAAGGCGGTCTTTCACGTTGAGGACATGCTACAGGTTTCATGCTGTACGTCCCCTCTCCCTTTCTTGACATCGGCTTAACACCTTCCCGCCAGCGACTCGTGGGCCCGGAGATCACTATGGAAAGATGGGCTTGGTGGGTTTTACGCCCGTTATTGTGTGGTGCGATAATGAACTTACAGTGATCTCAACTCGCAACTAGATTATCGGTAATGCAATCCAATAAACAGCCGTCGATTTCTACTGATATCTTGGTCCTCGAAAGGCACGGAACAGGCAAGTGTAACGACTTGCTCACCGTTGTACGTGCACTGATACGCATGCTCGGTAACCAGGACATGGGGTTGGCTCCTTTTTAAATGTTCACGAGGACCCTTGAATAAGCTACAGACTCAGTAAGGATTGCTTACCGATATTACCATCTCAATCAGGTCCTGAGCTTCCGCTGTAGCGTCTCGCGCTAGCCGGCTCACTTTACCCCCGGGCACAACCTCGGGAATGCTCTCATTTGCAACAACTCGCCTAGAGTTGTACTACTTATTTGGTGTCACCCTCTGTCTGGGTTGGACCTCATCGAGGAGGGACCGTGTTTTGTTTTGTTTTGTTTTTCCCGCCCTCGGGTGCCTCCCACTCGGGTGCCCCCTAGCGAAAAATGGGTGGAAATCCTCACCTTTGCGGGGGTGGCATAATCTGAAGGTCGGATTTTTGCCAATACCTGCTCCAGCGCCCCGTCCCCGTCCTAGAGTTGGGCCCACAAAACTTGGAATCGGAATTAGTGTTGACTTTGTCATGGCTGTTCGATAGCAGCTAGGCCATCCGCCGCGGCTTGGAGCTATCGGTCTCGGAATCGATGAGCCTTTTGGATCCTCGGACAAGAGTCAGCCCACGGCTCTAAACTAGCGGGATAGAGTCAAAAAACCGAGACTCCTCCACCCCTTCTGGATTGACATCACGATCATTGAGGAGTTCGTAGACGTTGAACTCTTCACCGAGGCTGTGCGAACACTTGTTATGTTCCTCGACGTTGAGGTCCGCGTCATCGGCCGCGAGGGAACTGAAGTCCTCGATCCTTTCCCCGAGGTGGGAGGTTGGCACAATGAACCTTCGTCTTGCCATCTTTTCCTGTTCGTTTGTCCGGTTACCAAACTCATGGTGTTTCTTGTTAGGACCCGTACATGAGACGACATGAAGAGAGGGAAAGTGGTATGGATTAAATAACAGATAACGCTGGTAACACGCCTGACTGTCTGCAGACCTTAGTTGCGTGCCGCCCGGAAAAGCTCGATCAACGAACTACAACTACCAGCCCCCGGCTACCACGCGACTGAAGAAGCCCGCAGCGTTTCCAACGTCTCGGCGGCTGCGCTGAAAGCTGTCTGACGCTGATCGGAATGGGAGTAGTCGTTGACGAAACGGGGTCCAATGAGAGGAGGGGTGCCCTCAGCACCGGCGGTAGGGGCGTTGGTGGGGTCATGTTCGAGGAGTCGATACAACCTCCTCAATTGGCACATCGTATAGAAGTTATACTTCGAGTTCCATAGCCCCGGATCTCGCGGATCGTTAGTCCGCACACGATGTCCAACCCCATCCACTCTGAACGGGGACCCAAAATTAGGCAGGTCGTTCTCGCCTTCGGAGCGTTTGAGTCGAGCCACTAAATCCACCATTGCATTCCCGTACGTCTTCTTGATCTGGGATACGAAGATACCGAGATGTTCTTCTCCACGAGCGGAAAATAGTTCGAGTGTTTGCAGTTCGACCCATCGCCACACTTCCTGGTCGTACAACGGTGTGATGGGTGTGGACCAGATCGAGAGGAGGATAAGCTTGACAGCACTATGACAGCGGAGCTGCTTGAGCCGGTTGACTCCAAGCATCAATCCGGAAAAGTTGTTGCCTTCAGGTCCCTTTAACGCGCCACTCCAATTCGAGAAGAACGTGATGGTATTACATAGTTCCTCCTCCCCGGACATAATCGTATCACAGGACGCAAAATTCGTTGGATGGAGGTGGTTTCGCCACGTTTCGGATGAGGAAAGGGCGAGCAATAGACCCATTACCTTCGCGGACAGATGGGTATTACCAGGATCGTGTACTTGGGTTCCCTTGGGGTATAGAGCGGTGGAGATATCGAACGGGTCACCGATTGATCTCAGGAGTTCAGCACGGTGTGCCGGGAGGAGGGCCTCCACCCTTGGGGAGAAAAGCCAATTCCTATGGTGGTTGAACAATTTTAGGGCCACAACACGCGCGTCACCACCCCGTTGGCTTCGTTGGAGGGCTGGAGTTGTGACCAGGAAAACGGGTAGGATTAAGGTGTCCTTGGGTGTGCCCAGCAGAAGTCGAAGGGCGATGGTGGCGGGGTGGACACGGGGTAACACGAGGGGGTCGAATTCCCAGCTTCTATCCTTCGGTTTGAGGCCCTCTTTGTTACATTTCTCGTGCAAAAGCAAGAAATGGGAAAGTACCACGGGGTAATGGGGAGACTCCAGTTTGCTTCGGTCTCCACCCCACTTCGTTACAGCCTTGCCGTGCATGAACATCAACATAAGTCCGGCGAGCTCGTATTTGTCCACATCTAGATAGTCGGAGGAGAGAACCGCGCCGAGCCATGTGAAACAAAACGGGTGGAAGTCTTGGAGATCCTGTAATCCCACGTGGAATAGGGCGGAAAGCGTTGAGCGAAGGCCCAATCCTTCCTTATTAGCGTTCAAGATAGTGTACATCAGGCGGTTGTGGAGAAGATTGTATATGGTGGACAGTCCGTTTCTACGACTCTCGATTAGGTCATTTGACGTTGGGGAAGGAATGGAATACTCACAGAGTGTCTGGGATATAAGTGTCATATACATCGACTCTAAGACCTAACCCGATGGCCAGAGCGAGGCTTGCGGTTGATTTTAAGATGGCGGAGGCGCGATCCGTGGAATCGAACAAGATTCGCATGACGAAGTTTGCGTTAGGGAAGCAAATAATCGTATTAGAATCGTAGCGCCGTCTCCACCGCCACATAGTTTGGAGCAGTACCCTCGCTACCCAGAGCTTGAACGTGATGAACCCTGCCCCACCCATCACGTGTACAATAACCCCGGACCTGTTGAGGTCAGGGGCGGCTGGGATGATTACGCCGGGGAGTTTCAAGGAAGGGTCCGACGGTCGGGCGACCAAACCAAGGGTCCACATCACCAACGGGAAAATGGCTCCGTTGTCACATGGCGACCCGTCGATACTGTCCACGATACGTTTGCAAAGCTCGTCGAGATCCTCATTTTCAGGTCCCGAACACAGCTGAGCGCTGAGAACGGAAGCAAGGGCCATCGCGACAGCGCTTGCCTGTTCCACTTTCCCGGGAAGCACTCGCTTGTCCATGAAGCATCCGAAAAATAATTCCGCTAGCACGTATGGTGAAAGCGCTCCAGCGATTGTCGGATACCATATGATGTCCGCGGAAAAGCGCACGGAAGATAGAATTACATCGTAATCCGTGGTCGAGTACAACACCCAGGCGACGCAACGAGCGTCTGCCCCGTGAGTCACCCGGTCGATGTGGGTATCATCGAAGATCCGCGTGGGCTCCGCCACCACGGCGAGTGGTATTTCGGGAGTTAGATGTGTTTGGACCGTGATAATCGGAGTGGACAACAAATGAAAGAGGGAGAGGGACCACGTAATGGGGAGGCGAATCGTGTAGAGAACGCGGAAGACGAAAGATCGTAACGAAGGGCCAAGGGAGGGATGGTCTCGCGAGACGTAGCTAGCTAATGCCCGGATGGCGATGGAGGGTGGGGTCTGGAATGGGCAGTCATATGAGACCGCGGCCGCAATAGTGACGATAAAGTGGAACCCAAAGCCGAACAGGGTCACGGCAATGATGACTCCTGCAACCACACGATTGATTGTCCACAGGTACTGCGAGAGGGCACACCCAAGCAACACCAGCGCAATCTGGAGCATAACAGGGAGGCCTTCCATGATGATGTGGAAGTACCACCGCTGCATCCCATCAAGCTTCTTCTGGCGATCCCAACTTTTCTCCGCTGCTGACCCTCCACGGTTCCGGATGTAACGATTGACCCATTGTTTCCCGAGCATCGACATGAAGGCCGCGAAGAGTGAGGTTGCGAGGCTTGCGTAAAGTAGACACTGGACTGTGACGATTTCAGGGGCGGGTCCATTCCAGGTGGCGGCAGACAGCGGATCTGCGCCAGGGTAGAGGGATCCATCCACAGCGTGGATGAGGATGCGCATATAGGCGGCGTTGATCTCGTTAGGATCTGGTTCTAGCTTGGACTGGACATCGATGATGAACGCTGAACTAACTGCCGAGAAGAGACCGGCCTGTGCATTTTTGAATTAGCAGGCACGCTGACGGGACCAGGAATGGGCGGCAAGGACTTACGAATATGAGAGAGGTGTTGAGGTCTTCGTCGTACTTCCTCGCGTAGCCACGGTCGAATTCTTCAGATTCTTTACGATATACCGCGAAAAAGTCTGCGCGCGTGTCGTTTGTCCTGAGCGGTTGAAAGAACTCCTTGAGGGCGTCGTGGAGACTAGATTTCCCCCTGAGATAAGTTACCTGTTCAAAGCGTCCCATGATGGGCAACATACCAGCTCGGGTCTATCTTGAGGGGTTTTTGATCCTCTGTTGACGTAGGAGGGGGTTCTTTGCCCATTCCCAGGGACGATGGTGGTTTGAAGGGCGGGGATGGGATAAGTATTCGCTTAGATTCTCACATGGCTGACGGGCGCCAAGAATTACCCTCAGTTCCGCAAAATCACTGTTTCTATTTGGCATACCGTATTACGGGGCAGTACTTCGGAGACGATGTTGAAGAGGTATGTACTGCAGAACATGTACTACAGAAAACAGATGGAACGATAAATCGAAAGAACAATTTCCTTCCCAGCACCCATCTTCCCCACTTCGACCCCCAGCGCTCGAGCGCCGTCGCCTAAGAGAAATCCAGTCCTTCAATTTCCGACATCGCGATTACCTCCCGCGACTTGGTCTCGGATCCCGGATCCATGATTATCTCCTTGAACGCACCGCACCGGCTTCCTCTCTGGCATTGACCAATGACCGACTGCACGGGATGCATCAAGGAGGAATCACGATCTTCGGAGGGCCGGGTGATCAGTTATCGGAGGGGTGGACACGGAGTGTAGTTTTGGGGACGGAGATGGTGAGTTCTTCCCAACAGTCGTCCAACCAGAGGACCTCTGAGACTCAGCCTCCGGAAAACAACTCGAAACATCACGCTAGGTGAACTCCAGCCTCTTCATCTTGGATAGAGGGAAGAAGGTGGACAAGATAGCTGAGGGATCTACGCCCTTGGGAAAAGGGGCGTGCATTGCTGTCTCGGAAATCGGTTCAGGGATAACAAGACACCCATAAGGTGGTTCGACCGTGTGGTCCACGGGCAAAAGCCGACCCCGAGGGGTAAGAAATGATGTCGCAAATCGGTGCAAGGTACTGCGAGACAACGCTATCACCCCGCCCGTGGTCAGCGACCACTGACCATGAAGAACTTAACAAAGGGTGATGATATGCAACGGCAGGAGCTTGCTCATAGAATTGGGAGGAGGAAGTTGTGGAAGTAGTGTTGGGGGCGGAGAAGCGATGTCAGATAGGTGGCAGAGCAGACAGGTTGGAGGTGGGCGAGCGGGAGCCTTGGCTTCAAAATTGGGGTGTGGTAACGAACTGGGATTTGGAGATCTAGAAAAGGATTCGACCCATGGAGAGCAGGGGGCTCGTTTTGCGGGGCGAAACAAGTGCTTCCGAAGTAGCGCGCTTTGACACTGACCTCCATCGTAGCCTTCGGCTCCACGAGACTCCAACTCCGACGCGATTATCCACCAATCTGGCGAGGGCTTTAGGAGCAAAGAAAATTGAGTGACACCGGCATCCCGCGGAAAGTCGTTCTGGTCATGCATTCTACACCTCAGCGAAGTGGGGATGGAAATGGATTCACAACTCAAAGAGCCTGTTCATCCAGAGCATCGTAGTCAGGATCCGCTTGATAAAAACTTGCGCATCAGTACTTGCTTATAAGCTAGAACATAATCATACTTAGCTCCGAGGGTGGTGTCAAAACCGAACACGGAGGAGGGCAAAAGAGAGTATCACTGGTTACGGGTAACGATGTGATACTTCAAGTAGCCCCCGCCCTGTGTACCACATTGATCCGCTTCAATAAATATATCGGTGTGATTCAAACTATGCTGCGATGTGAGCACAGTGGAGGCGTGATGCTTCACCGTGCAGAGGGAGTGATGAGCCTGGGCTACCGGGCCTGGGCTCACCACTTATACGGAGGGTTCAATCCTGTGAACATGAGTTGGGATCTGTGGGACATTCCGGTTATCTCTAGTTCACAGCATGTCAAGGATAAACCTGGACTTACTTCTTTGCGGGGGTTGTTGTTTAGTTCTCCTTCGGGGGATCGTAGCTACCCGGTACGATCGATACAACTACCTCATCAATCCGATTTTCCGCTTGGTTTGGAGGGGGGGAGGGGTTTTAGGATAGGGGTATAAGTCAAGAGCAAGAAATTGGTCGTCGGTGGTGACGGGTGGCCCGACAACATCCGATCTTCGTGAGTGTACAGGAGCCGTGACCCCGGCGAGGGTCTGTTCGTTGTACGCCGATTATATACTGCATGGCCGTTATAGGGAAGTTGTGTCGAAGGCAACGGTGTGGTTCGATTGAGGAGATAGTGGTAAATGCTTACGTGCCTGGGAGTAGGTTTCCACCGTTTTCCAGGGCTTTGGTATCCTTGAGGACGGAGGTATGGGCGCCTGGGAGCAGGTTCAAGACCGTTCTCCAGGGCTTCTATGGGAATCTGGACGGAGATTTTTGAAGAGGGTTGGGGAGGTTGTCGAGGAATAGTCCGGGAAATGGGGTTCGGGGGAGACGAGACAACGGCTACATAGATGACACGGGAACGGGATGGGGAATTGGGTATAATTGGGTATCGTCCGAGTTAAGCGCGGATGATGATATTATGGGTATCTTTCAAAGCGTTATAGATAAGCTCGCCGTCTTGCGTGAGGTCACCTTCGACGGAGAGCGCAAGACCGGGACGATCGGTTAGAATAGCGGAGATTGGATAAAGGTCACGGAAAATTGAACTCTTCACGATTAGGTGTTGGAGGTTGGGCAGGATCTCCGGGTTTTGGGCGAGGATGGGGAATATGGTGGAAGAGGACATGCGGATTCACGGTTAAGTCGAGGAACCCTTCCACCTCCTGCGCAAAACAGTGGTCATACTCCAACGATAACTCTCTTAATCCTTCCGCCCTCCAATACCACAGCCTGTCGAAGCTAATCAGGGCCCTCAGAGTGAGCCCGGCTCTGAACAGGGAAGGTAGTGTCCTCCTTGTTGGGTCGGCTACGAATCGACATTCCCCCAAGTAAAGCACCTTCAACTCATGAAGGAACGTGAAAGAGGGAAAGGAGGTGCCTAGCACTCTGGGGGGTCCCTCTGAACTCCAATCGCCTGAGATATTGTAATTCGACTGGCGGCGGCCAATCGATGAACTGCACTTTTAGGCTAACAAATGTGAGAACTTGGAGTTTTGGTGAGGCTCGTAACAAGTCTATTATCATCTTGGGTATATCTGAAGTGTGAGGATACGTGTGGTTCTCAAAGTGGAGTTCTAGAAGGTCTTTGGCTAACGATCGCATGCGAGAATAATCAAAGTATGTCGCCCCGAGCTTGACAATATTGAGCATTGGTGCAACGACATCCTCACTGAACAAGATATTATGAAATCTGGGGTTCAAGGCGTCGTCTTCCCAGTTGGCCGTTCGGCCCGGGTCATCCGAGTGGTGGAGGATTAATTCCTCCAGTCTTGGGAGAAGAGCCAAGCATCGGGATTCACTCAGGAAGAGGTCGATTGACTCCCATGTCTTGGACGTGATCTTGAACTTGCGCCAACGGTTGGAATGACCAATCATCGCTTCCAGGAAGGCCCTGTATGGCTGGATCACTTCCAGAAGCTCCACTTGGGCGTCGATTAGATGTCGATTAATCTCGCCTTGGAACGTGCGAGCACGTCCAACCAAAACAAGACTTGGTCATATTCCAATGGGAACTTGGGAAAGACCAGTGTCCAGAGTTCAGAGGTGTTGTGAGCGACGAACCTGAAGTGTCGGGAGACATGGGATAGTTTGAGGGCCGCAGAAAAGGTGCTGCGGGGGAGGTCCAGATCAGACACGGTGAGTTGCATGACGTGCATCAGGGTTTCGTTGGGTATGGACTCGATACTCAACGAGGGGGAGGGTGAGTTGCTAATGGTCCGACTTGGGACCAGCTTGGCAGAAGGAGCGGACAATCGCATCGCCGGGGTTGCGGGGTGGTGCAAAAACACTGAGCGGTGGAACGGACCTTCAGCTTCAATTATTGCGTTTATCCTTCGGCACAGAATTCGGATATACGGGGAAAACACTTGTCCTTCGGTTTGACGGGAGGATTCAGGACAGGCTGTGAGGACTACACTGACGAAAGTTGGTTTCCGCTGTGAAAACAGTCACGGATGAGATACTCGCCGTCAATCCTGTTGATATACGAACGATGTAGCTCGAATGTTGTATGGGAAGCTGGGATTGTGTTAGTTCTCCGTTGGAGGATTTCTTGATAATGGTGGTTTGGGAGAAAGAGAGGCGGGCGTCTTATACATATGTAGTGCGTCAGCGATATCACACCGGGAACCTGCGCGAAAAGTAAAAAAATTGGATAAACGCATTCGGATGAGAAGGGTGATGACGCCTACGAGCAGAAAAGATCCAGAATGTCTAATGGAAATCCAGGATGATTTATTCTTGCACCATCACTGCACGCGGTGGACCAAGCGGGTCTCACTTCAGTCCGGAAAGATCCCAAGAACAGAATGCATTGGAAAAGGTAAATCAAGACAAAAAACAACACGACAACAATACAACGACCACTACCGAAACGTCATGATCGACCCAACCGAGGTTTCTTCCGAGGGGAAGATCCCTCCGATTCCCTTCCCGACATTTCCCGCCTTCTCTTACACACACCCATCGTTAGCGGACTGTTGCCCCCGCTTGCAGCAGCGAGTCTCGGCTCGCGAACATCCCGTTTGGAGGAGGCGCTCCCAACCGTCTCCGGCGTAATCTCACCAGGTTCCGGCGCCAGTTTTCGCTTTCCACCCGCTTTCCCCTGCACCTTGCGTCTCTGGGTAGGTTGTGTACCCTTAGATGCGGAGATCACACCTGCAAGTTCCCGTCCGGCACGTCCAATGACCTCCCCTCCATACCGTTCACGGAACCGTCGCAGAGTGTCCTCCGCTGTCTTCTCGCGGAGGTTCTGGACATGGTTAGAAAAGCCCTTGGGGGTGAATAGCTGAGGGGTTGGTCCCGGCAAACCCGAGGTGGCCTGAGCACGCGGATGAGGGGGGTCGTTGGGAGCAGGCGAGGGACCTCCCGTTGTCGAGAAGGGGGGAAGAGCCGCAAGATTGCGGGATGGAAGCGGTTTGGACGCCGCGAGCAGTCTTCCCGCAGATCTCATAAGTTCGCTCGCCTTTGCCTTGAACGATACTTTTGGTTTGTGAATCAGCGGGTCTTCAATTGCCAACGATACTCGTGGAGGGTCGGCGCGCTTCCCCGTCTTGTGAAGCTGTTCCGCTGGCTGGTGATCCACCATCTTCCCTTTCCCCTTTACGGACGTACGCGCGGGCGATGGCTGCTCGACAGCCTCAGACTCGAGGTGAATGGGAACTCGAGGGGACGGCGACGCATGCGCGACGTCGGGAGTGCGCGATCGTAGTTGCTGCGGAGGACCGGGGGCCGGGGTGTTCAGGTCAGCCAACCCTTGGGCCAGCTCTCTTTCAAGTTGGAGGTCGGCCTCGATGGAGTCATGCTGTGCGCTCGTCGACCCTTGGGTGAAACGGCGGTCCACGTCTCCAGGAAGGGCTGTTTGAGGGTCATTGGTGTGCGAGGCGGCCGGGAGAGACGAGGGCTGCCAGTCTTCTACTACCTCAAGTGTGAGGAACTCGGAACGCTTCCCACAAGATGGAAGGGTGAATCCGGATGGGGTGGCAATGAGTGGCCGGTCCACCACGGCGTTGTTTGTCGCATATGTGACTTCTTCCCACTCGTCGTCAGAGTCTTCCTCCAGTGCCAGGTCGAGAAAGTTCGGCTCTGATCTTCCGGCCCACCCGGGAATATCAGAACCATCCTCGTACGAGGGAACGAGGTGGGGGATAAGTGCTGGACCGCGATGGGTAGAGTGGTTTGTGTGCGCTCCTTCGGAGTTACTATAGCAATAGACTTGGTTATCATGATAAAGCCTCATGGACCTAAGAGGAGAGCGGGCTTATAGTCCACCAGCTCGAGAAATGCGGCTCTGAGGATATCTACCGGACTTCAAGCCACTAGAAGTACTACCCAGAGAATCCGATATCAGCGTTTGCCTTATACTGGCTTTGAGCCCCGTGTGCGAAGAAAGAAAGACGCGTACACATTAGTCCTGGGTTCGTTCTGGTCTTGGACGGGACGCGAGCCGTTGGTTCTGCTGCGGCTAGAATCAGCGATGGAAAAGGTGGAGGCATGGCCGACTTTGTTGAAAGACATGGTGATGTGGGTGGGATGTAGGAACGTGTGAACGTGTGGAGGGGATGGAGAGCTTTAAAGGCGAGCAGAGATGCTGAAGGTACAGAGCGCGAGGTGGTGCGGAAGAGTACTTGAGGGACATTGGAGGATTTCCCTCTATTTATCCTTTCTGCGACGCATTATTCGTCCCATTGAGTCGTCGGGGTGGCACACAGAAGGGGCAGAACGGCCTATCCTTTGAGCCACTCGTGTCCCCTCGATCGATTCACCATGGTCTTTCCGGAGTTCTAGCCGATCCGGATGCAGAACTGGGGGCGCCAGAGTCATTTGTTAAATTCGCTCTCTGGGGGTAGTTCAAATTCCAGCATGTGGACAGTCGTAACGCTTCCAGTATCTGCAAGATAGTATCGCCTGCAAAAACCTAGCGATTACAATCACGAGAAGCGCCGGGCCCGGGATTGTCTTTGTGACGTGTTGTGATGATTTGAGGTGCAAACGGCCTTCAAAAGCTCAAAGCAACGGACAGCGCCGGGAAAAATGATCCCCGCCCTGAGAAAAAACTGTTCGGTAATTAGGTCCCCTGCCAAAACCGGGGAGCTCATTCTCACCCTCATAGCGTCTCGTTTGGTGTTTACTTCATCTTGAGTTTCATGTAGGACCCTGGGCGGTGGAGGCCGAGGGTGTGCAAAGAGGATGGGTTGGTTAATTACCAAGAGTTCCCCTTGGCTCGACACAGAAACCTGTTCGAATTCCAACCTACTTGGGGGGTGACGGCGTTGAGCTAGTATCCCCCTGCTAGCGAAGCGGAGCACTGAAAACGGGGTCCAGAGGTCGTGGTGCGGTCGGCGGCCGTGGGAAAATGTTGGAGGTGGAAGCTTGTTCGGCACCGGCAATCCCTCCGGTAACCGTAGGACTACCAAATAAGGGGTTCTCACCGGGACATCACCTTTCTTGGTGAGCTCAGCTCGTTTGTAATTGAGTAAGCACGCAGAATCAGCTTTTATCCTTGATACGGGAAACCATGCCGGTCCCGTCGTCGTAGACGTCGAAGAAAAGGGCCCCAGCGTCACGGTGGGAACTAAAAACGATCTTTGGTAGGAGAGTTTGGTCCCCATCTCCGTCACAAGTTGCCCCTCCATACGGACTTGATTTCCCGCGTCTTTGTTGAGGTCAAGAAGAAACAGGGCTCAGCTCCTAACATCTACAGAGGTCAGCACGGTCTCATCCACCCTCAGTGGATCATAACCGGGAGGTTTCATACCTTCCGTGCATTCTTTTGCCCATCCGGCCGTGGCAGGGAATCCAAGAGTCTCGGTCGAGCTGTCCGCCGTGAAGGTCGCAACCGCGATCACTGCAGGACTGTACAACAAGCCGTCGCGGGATTCAGATCGCTTCCGACACCGACACAGCCCATACCCGAAGATGTTCATCTCCATAGACAACAGATTTCCCTGGTGCCCGCACAACCCCCATTTGGGCCGCCGGCCTCCTCAACCTCACCCTTCAGAAGATCGACGGTATGTACCTCACGGAGACCTTCCACACCTTCCACAAGGGGGAAGGATTCAGGCAAGCATGCCCTACGTCCACTGGTAGTCGTGAGAGGATGACTAACCTAAAGTGAAGTTCTTCGACAAGAACAAAGCCAACGGCACCCTGGCCCGCGATCGCAAGGGAGACTGGTTTATTGTAGCCAAGAGTCACGATAACCAGGGAGAATCGCATCGTTCCCACGGCGTTCCCTCCAAGATTCCAGAATTCCGTAGATGGAGGTTGTTGATTTTCCTCGTTGGACTTGAAGCTTGAACTCGAAAAAATTACGACTTACTTCCACGGGATCACGACGCGATGCCTTCCATCGTTCATTCCACGAGCTCGAACCCACACATCGAGATATTGACAAATCGTGGAAAGGAGGAACGTATGTGATGGAGACCAAGGTTGTACGTGTGTGTGTGTGTGTATCCGCATGCCTGCTAATGATTAAAGACAGAAGACCAAGAGCCTGGAATTATGGCAGTAGTAGATGAAGAACAATGTGATGTTGTAATCGATGGATCGGTGGAGTATGGGGGATGGGAGGGGATGATGGAAGAGTCCAGCGATGGATCGATGGCAAGAATGTGAACGGGTTGAGGAGAGATGTATGAAAGGATGGAAGATATCAAAAATAATACATATGCTTACACAGCCGCTAAAACGCCCTGAAGGTGGCCCAAACAAAGATAAGACAGACAAGGATCAACAACAAAAGAGATGACTTCAACTTCGAGAGGGTTCGACTTGGTGAGGTGGCAAAGAAAAATGACATCCGTGAGAGGTTGGTTGCGAGAAGGAACCCTCTTCAAGGACGCGGATGATGATCGTCGCAGCCGGTCTCGTCGGGCGAAAAGTCATGGATGAGCACTGTGATGTGTTACCGGTTCCTCCTGCCACTCTCCCGTTGCCTCTCCCTCCTCCTCCTCTCCCTCCTCTGCTCTCTGCTCTCTCCTTCCCTCCCGTTCCTCCTTCCCCCGCCAACATAATTTGCCGGCAAGGTTCCGCTCTCCATCATTGTTGTCACAACATCCGTCGGTAAATCGATGTGCACGCCGTCCGCATACGCAAACGAGTCCAGGGGAGAGTATGCGGGAGGTTCACTCCCTGTGTCTTGGTCTGGTTCCATGGAGTCGTCCAAAGTAGGTTCACGAGTGCGTTGGGGATCGTCATCCCTCGAGATCGAATTTGCGTCGGAATCGAGGGTGTCGGAATACTCAGCGGTGTCAGCTAATCGGCTTTCGCTTGTTCGTCCGGTAGGTTGAGTTGGTGTGTTCCACTCCCTATGACTCGTCGCAAATGCTCTCATCCCTATATCCCTTGCGTGAGGGGTCGGCGGATTCGGAGTGGGGCTCATTGGCGAATCTGGCGGTGGGTGAACGTTGATCGGTTCCCTCTGCCTCAAATTCTGACCATCCATGTCTGCCAGCTCCGCCAGTTCCTCCTGTCCCAAATCCTCATCGGCGCTGGTCCCGTTCACCTGCCCCTGTACCAACCCAAGTCGAGAAGTAGACCCACGCCGTTTATGTGAGGAAGTCGAAGAGGAATGGTGGTGGTGGGCGGTTATTACTATCGAGTGGGTTTGTGAAGAGCGAATAC
>Ga0307515_10013316_pt1 | contig 15382 bp, 14 predicted proteins | sample 17_EM_MG_FD_194513 | JGI IMG/M metagenome (GOLD analysis project Ga0307515, IMG submission 194513) | Populus trichocarpa ectomycorrhiza microbial communities from riparian zone in the Pacific Northwest, United States - 17_EM | ecosystem: Host-associated > Plants > Roots > Unclassified | place... | reverse complement strand
CGCAACCAAAAAAGTTTGCTGAAACGGTTCAAATCTGACAACAAAAGAATGCACGACGACATAAAAAGAAATCACATGGGTCGGTAGAGCAACACCCTGGAAAAGCAAACCGAACAAAACACAATGAAGTGAGTGTTCGTCTATATTCAATCAATCAATTCTATTTAATTCAAGAATAAGATTTATTTTTAAAAAATAAATTTAACAAAGAATAAAAAATAAAAAGACCCGAGATAACTCGATAAAATAAAAAACAAAGGACTTAGAAAGCATATAAAAAAAATAAAGGTCAATCCCCAATCAAATAAATATTGAAAGAAAAAATTGAAAAAACATTAGCTTAAAAGAATATAAATAAAAAAGATTAGGGACTAAATAAAAAAGAAAGAAAAGTTGAGGAGCTAATTTGAGAAATTGCAGGGTAAAGAGCAAACATCGAGGTAGAGAGAGAAAAGAACAGAAGAAAAAAGGTCACTGGAGCTAAACCGGAGGGTCGTTCAGTGCACACGCTACCTTTACATCAATAAGATGTCGAGACGAATCTAAAGCAGTCCCATAATGATTTTTTTAGTTACTAGAATTAGTTGTACACATCGTTTAAAGACAGCGGAAAGATTGATATGCCTAGCACTCGATAGTGAACTTCTAAAAATTTTTTAATTTATTAAAAAACAAAATTGTTCCTCACTTTTTTACCCAATAATAATGAAAATATAAATAGCATAATGAAAAAAATACCATCAGATCCAATGCATAAAAACTTAAACTTTAAGGGTAGAAAATGTGGAAGTTAAAGTTTTTTTTTTTTTTTTGTTAGCAAGGGCAAGTATTTTTTTACTATACACCTTTTAATAAAATAAAAAAGTACCCCTAAAATATTTTTGCTTACAAGAGCAAACAATTTAAAAATAAAATGCTCATCTTACCCTCAATCAATTTCAACATATCAAAAAAAAATAATTAAACATATCAAAATGCTCATGTTACAAAAACAATTTTATCCTTAATCCTTAGCCTAATGTTTTTTTTTTAAGACAAGATGGTAAAAATAATATTCCCATCTACATTGTAATATTTATAAGGGAATAGTGTTTTTATCATCTCATATTTTTTGTTTAAATTATTAGGTCTTAATAACCTTTTAAATTTGATATAAATTAAAAAAATAATAATAATAAAAAGAAAAGGCAAGACAAAAGACACACATCCAAGTTACATATAGGCACTCGAATGAAATATTATTTAATTTTTTTTTTTAGTTTAATGTAGGTGTCCGGATCAGCTTGCACGCACCTCGATTAATTCCACGGATTCTAAAATTAACGACCATGTAAACCTACGGTGTTCATTGCATGAAAAATATCATTTAATTTTAGATAATGTGTTGTTGGACCTGATCTGTACTGGTGCAGTAAGTACTCTATGAATTTCAAACTTTTAAAAAATTGACTAACTAACCCTAGCCATTACTATTTTTTCAATTACATTACCAAACTATCATAAATTCTAATTAAGCCACCTGTATCATGCAAAGTGAATTCCATCCATTCCTGTATATCCACGCCAGTAAAATCAACAGAAGGAGCATTTGCATAGCCTCATTTTGCGATTTCTGATAAATTAAGGACTGGAGTGAAATATTAGTAATAATTAGAGGGCTAGACTCACCCCGTAAATAAAGAGCAGAAAACGAATAAGTCGTGCGCTTTTTAAAAATAAAAAAAATATTAATTTAAGATTTTTAAAATTAAAAACATTTTTTAAAAACAGAAGAAGAACCTGTCCCGAACTTCCTTTAGGAGTTAGCTTCGTTTCTTGAAAAACAAGTGAGTTAATTTATAAACGAAACACAAACCTCAGTCTCTGTTAGTCATCAAAACAGTGAAAGAAAACAAAGAATGTCGAGCGAAGCAGAGGAAGCGGCACGTCGGCGTACAGCGATCGCCGATTACCGCAAGAAGCTACTGAATCATAAGGAGCTCGAATCCCGAGTCCATGCAGGTCACCGCAACAAAGCCCTAATTTTAATTACAGCACATTTAGGGATTTCTTGCTTAGAGAAAAAGCAGTCTTTGTTTCGTTAATTTTTAATTATTTATTTTAAAGAAATGACGTAGATTTGTGAATAATGAGATAGGGTTTAAGTTCATAATGGAATTCTGTTTCTTGGTTTTGTGTGGCCATGACAAAGGGTAGTTTTTTTTGTTATAATTCATTAGATTTTTGGGGATTTAAAATAGATGCTTGTAGAAAAGTGGGTGGAAAAGGAGAAAAGTTCGAAGCGGCTGCATGTTCGGTTTGATTAGTTTGGTTTAATAATGTGACTTCGGCAGATTGGATTTGGGTTTATTTTCAAGCTAAACATGACTCTTTGAAATGCTGTGATGCTTTGTTTCTGACGCAATTTGTGCGAATTTGAGGTGGTTTCTGGCGGATAAGATTAGATGATTTGAGCGAGTTGAATTACTAGGAAAATGGACTGAGGTTTGTTTGGGTTTGAGAGGTAAATATTCACTGCTTATTAATTAAATCACTCTAAAGGAAGAGGGAATACCAATGCTTAATTTTATTTTTCCAATTCATTGTCTTGTTAATTAAGATACCATTTTGTGGATAAAATCTAAGGGAAGGAAATTAACCTTTAGGAATTTGGTTTTTGGTGGACAATTTTCCATGTTTATATTTGCAGTAAATATTGTTTTGTCCTTAAAGTCTTGAGGTTTTACTTTTGTGTAACTGACATTTGTTGTAATTGGATGGATTCAGTGAGAGAGAATTTGCGGGCTGCCAAGAAGGAATTTGCCAAAACTGAAGATGATTTGAAGTCCCTTCAGAGTGTTGGACAGATCATTGGCGAAGTTCTCAGGCCTCTCGACAATGAACGCTGTACTAATATCTACTTTTGCTCATGAAATTTAATTTGGAGACTGTTATGTTTTCTACATCCTAAACAGAAGCTGCTCATTTTCCCCCTCCTTTCATGCATAGAGGGTAGATTAAATATATTGATTTTTTTAGAGTTAAAAAGTATTTTCATATTTCAGCTCAGCATTCTGCTTTCATTAATAGATGCTTTTTCATGAAGTTACATCTTTTCTTATCTTTTTCCATCATCTTGTTCTTGTTGCTGTCTATTGGCTGTTAGGTATATTACAGGCTGGGGAACTAATATTTATTATCATACTGTTTAGTGATAGTTAAAGCAAGCAGTGGACCTAGGTATGTGGTTGGTTGTCGTAGTAAAGTGGACAAAGAAAAACTAACAGCTGGAACCCGAGTTGTTCTTGATATGACTACTCTCACAATCATGCGAGCTCTTCCTCGTGAGGTAAGTATTGATGCTGTAAACTATTGGATGAGATTATTAGTCGGTTAAACTATTGATTGTGCTGTAATATTCTTTTAATGTGTCTGTCTCATAAATTGTTGTTAAATATATGTTTTACAGGTTGATCCAGTTGTATATAACATGCTTCATGAGGATCCTGGTAATGTTAGCTACTCTGCTGTGGGAGGGCTCTCAGATCAGATTCGAGAATTAAGAGAATCTATAGAACTGCCTCTCATGAATCCAGAGCTCTTCTTGAGGGTGGGAATCAAGCCTCCCAAGGTAATAATACTGTTGTATGTTGCTTCATCCGTTGGCTAGAAAATTGAAAATACTTCGGAGGCTGAATTTCAATTTTTTCCAGGGTGTGCTTCTTTATGGACCTCCTGGAACAGGAAAGACATTATTAGCCAGAGCAATAGCTAGCAACATTGATGCCAACTTTTTGAAGGTTAGAAATTGTTTTTTGCAATTTGAATGTCAGCTTCAAAATTCCTTGTTTTGAGTACTCATGTATTTTTGTTAACCAAGAATTGGATTTTTACTTTGGATTTAGGTTGTGTCGAGTGCCATAATTGATAAATATATTGGTGAAAGTGCTAGATTGATTAGAGAGATGTTTGGGTATGCACGGGATCATCAAGTAAGAGCTCAAATTATTAGAGAATATATTTTTCCTTTGGTGAGAAATCTGCCAAGATATATTTATTGTAACTTCGTAACGAGTTTCTGCTTGCCAGCCATGTATTATATTTATGGATGAAATTGATGCCATTGGTGGACGCCGTTTCAGTGAGGGAACAAGTGCTGACCGTGAAATCCAAAGAACACTCATGGAGTTGCTTAATCAGCTGGATGGATTTGACCAGCTAGGGAAGGTAACTTACTTTTGTTTTCATCCAACAAACCCAATATCTCGATTTGTATATGTGCTAGTTTGACATGGGGCACTTTTTTTACTAGAAATTTGTTGACTCTAGTTTGTGTTTCTAGGTTAAAATGATTATGGCAACTAACAGACCTGATGTTCTGGACCCTGCACTTCTTCGACCGGGCCGTCTAGACAGGAAGATAGAAATTCCATTGCCAAATGAGCAGTCAAGAATGGAAATCCTCAAAATCCATGCTGCTGGAATTGCCAAACATGGAGATATTGACTATGAAGCAGTTGTAAAGCTTGCTGAGGTAAGCTGGAGATGCTTCTATCTGTACAAATCGTTAGTATCTTTTACGTGACTGTTAAATCAAGCACCTTTGTTGCAGGGTTTTAATGGTGCTGATCTTAGAAATGTTTGTACTGAAGCTGGGATGTCTGCAATCCGTGCAGAACGTGATTATGTCATCCATGAGGATTTCATGAAGGTAAGGTGTTCTTCCTTTCAGAAATGAATATCAAACTAGGTGTAAGAGATTTTATTTATGTCAGGGCCTGTTTGCTCATGACACTTGAGTCCTGTACCACTCAGCCAGTGATGCTGTCTTTGAGAGAGCACTTCATTTTTCCTGTCCGGTCACTTACACTCTGTTTGTCAAGAGGGATTGGAGGAAGGGTGGACACGTGGGGAGAGATTGGAATCCATCTCTCCTAACAAACATAACCTTGGAGAATCATTTGGTAAAACAGACCACACTTCTGCTATGCAAGACGTGAAAATTGAAAACGTTTAATTTTTAAGTCAGCTCACTGTGACAATGGACATCTAGACAATTCTGTTTCCTTGGACATCTCTACTCTGGTTATGCCTGTTACTGTGTTCGAATGGTTTGACATGTTATGGCTTTCTTCCATTTCAGGCTGTCAGGAAACTAAATGAGGCTAAGAAGCTTGAATCTAGTGCTCACTACAATGCTGACTTTGGAAAGGATTGAAACCCGGGCTTGATTTTTTTTTGGTAACTTCTCAGGCTGCCCAGAAACTGAATGAAATGGAGTTCAGATCTTGTACCATTTGTTGTTCCTTTCAGTTGAATTGCTGTAAGGATATTTCAGAAAAACAATTGTTCGAGCAAGGAGATATTCCATTCTATTATGGTTTTCATTCTTGGCTCTTGGCAAGCAACATTGTTCTTTGGGGTTTCTACTGTCACATGACAAGTTGACCTTAATGTTGCTAGTAAGCGAATTGCTGCGTTTATTCAATCAATTGCTTTCTGTTTTAATTATATAGCTATGGTTTTGTGTTTTTAATTATTTTTTTTGCTTAATTGGATCATTTTCTACTCAACCTGAATGCTTATATTTGATTGGTATATCCCTCTGGCAATCAAACGGTGAGAGCAATCTCCTTGCATAGCAATGTTACACCATGTATTAATTATTTTTAATTATAAGGTAGACAATGCATTCAATATGTATCGATAGTATGATGCATCTTAGAAAATAAAAATGGTATTTTTCACACGGAATTCTGACTTCTATTTTCATTTTTGGTGGCCGATACACAACAATTGCACCCAAGATCTACCTGCCTCCAAAATCACAACACTATCCTTGTCTTGTCCTGTCATTTAGGTTTCCTAGGTTCTTAATTTCTATCTACGGCCTGCATCTTTTGTAGGCAGAAACGCAAATCCTGTCCCGGTTCATTATTCTCATTGCTCCCCTTTTGCATCCAAAATCACGCATTATTATGTCACTGTCGCAGGTTGCTGTTGTTGTGATGGGAAAGGATGGGAGGAATGAAATTAGGGCATATGAAACTTGAAAAAAAAGAGACGTTGATAGTATCGTGTTAGGCAATGTTCTATTTATGTTTTTAGTTTGAGAAGGACTCTTGAGAGATATCCATGTGGAGGCTTAGTTGAAGGCTGATTCTTCCTTTTGGCCTTGCATGTAACTAACCAGGCAGGGAGTGAAGGACAGGATATGAAAAAACAAATTCAGTATCTCTCTCGTCTTCTTCTCTGTATCTTCCATAGTTGAGCATTGATGGCATTGATAAACACTCTTCCAGAATTACAGAGAAACTTGGAAGAAATCCAAGTTGGTACCATTTCCATTAAGCTTGCTCCAATTGGTATCAGAGCTGCTGCTCCTTGGACTCAGGGCTCCGGACACTCGGTCCCAAGAGCTCAAAAGGCTTGAAGACTCCCTTGAATATGCCAGTAAAGAGCAAGCACAAAGACATGAACAATTAATGAGTTTGCTTAATTCATATGGCCCACAAGGCGTTGTGTGCCTGGAACAGGCAGAAATGATGGAGGTGCACTTCCCTTGCTAAAGCGGCCGCCAGCTACTTTTCACCATAGAGGTGCAGTATGCGGTTGTGTAATTATGTAATCAGTCGGATCTATTCTTCTACGAATAGAATCTTTTTTGTTCTGTTAATCAAGACCGGAAGTGCTCAGCAACAAGGAAACGCGCGCGCACAGCGGGAACATGTTTCTTTTTCTATGAAAAGAGTTCTTTAAGATCCTTTTCTTGATAACTTTTTGCATGCGAGTTAATATCAAGATTTAATATTTTTTTGATTTTTTCTAGGACAAACTGAAAACTATTTATGCAACCCAAAACATGATTACATGCATAATACACAGACAGCCTATTAAAATTATTACAGAACTAACCTTAACTGCTAATTCACACACAATTCAACCAACCCTGTCCACACGAAATCACTAATAACATATTAACACCACAAAACAATGGACTGCCATAGCAGACTTCTTTAATGATGGCTATGGTGGCCAGGCAACTTCTCTTTGATTTTTTCCATCACACTCTTCTTCTGATGTTCCTGGTACTGTTCTCCAGCTGGACCGGTGGTTGTGGTGTGTACCTCAGCGGTCTGTCCATGCTCTTCCTAGTGCTTCCCGCAAGTTAATTTCTCCTTTATTTTCTCCTTCAGCCCTTTTCTCCCTCCTCGCCCATCGTCCTCAGACTACAATTAAAAGAGATAATTAGCGATCAAATTTATTTGCAGGAAAGATGTCAAACAACTCCCAACATTTCTTAAAGAATTTGGCAACGAGCGTCGTGAGTCTCATGGCACGGCGCCACTGTAGGATTCTATATATGCGCCATTGTTCACTACATATAACCTGGAGCTTTACCTGATAAAACTCATAAAAAATTTCGACAGTTCTGTTCAAAATAAGGATTCGAGGGGCGATCAATGTGTAATCATCATTTCGTGTCTTAGTCATATAGTTATGTCGGTCAAATATGTCTTACCGTGCCAGAGCTTGAAGTAGATGAAATCTCTTCCTGCTCCTCTTTCTTATGTCCACCTTGGTCAGCAGCAAACCCACCATGCTGTCCCGTCTCATGAATGTCAGTGCCCTTCGTTGCATCTTCGCTCATGGCAGTACTAGACAAAAGTCCAGTACCAGGTACCTGATCACTACTTACATTGCCAAGCGTCGGAGGTTGTTTGGTGGTGGCTATGCCAGTGATCTGTACAGGGTTACCATGTTCATCTGTTAACTGAACCGGGTTGCCATATTCATCTGTGAGTTGAATTGGATTGCCTTGCTCATCTCTTATTGTGGCAGCCATCTTTTTTAGCAACAGTGATGAATTTCGATTTTGACAGTGAAGGATAGAGTTTAAGCTTAGCTAGCTAGGCTGGCCTAATAAAAGGCAAATAAAGTGGCGGCGGAGAACAGACGTGGCTCATGCATGTAACCAGGTTTCTACACCTGGTGTTAGAAAGTCCAAAAGAGTCATGAAGGATTGTTGCCACGCTAGCCATTACAGGAGACGTGTCACTCATCTGGGCATACAAGGTTTCAGGAAGGAGTAGCATAAATCCAGAGGTTTGGAGTTTCCACCGCAGGGCTCAAGAGGCGTTCAATGTAGAGCATAAATAAGCAGATGAAACAAGTTTAGACCTTCCAAAATCCACAGAAATCTCCCGGGCTAAAATAAAAGAAAATGAGGTTGATTATTCATGTATGAGGGGTCTTTTATCCAAACATCATTGATTTGAATCAGTTCATGAACTGTGTCCAAGCAAGAAACAAATTGATCTGTACAAAACACCAATAGGATCACCAATCTTGTGATACATTTTAATTCTACTAATCTTTTCATGATCATATAGGAATTCTATAAGTTCATTTACTTCTTTACAGTATCGCTCCACAAACTAATCCTGTGGGCCAGTTTGAAAATGTGTAAATGTGTATGCAGATGGAGATGGAGATGTTCCAAAACGAATTCTTGGAGGAAGACGTCCCGCTGCCCCAACAATCCTTTTTTGACAACGCAGAGATGGTCAGCACTGGAATCTGCACCCATAAAAGTCGATCAGTCATGTTGAGTTCCAAGAATTTGATGGTTAATAAAAACACCTATGCTTATTTTAGAAAGTTTCCGGTCAATCAAAATCTTCACTAATACATCTGCTATACACATCATGCTATCATGCATTAACGTTTGGAAGCCACAAGGCTCTCGCCGTGACAATTTCCAGTGATTTGTATGGACAAAAGCAGCATATACATGAGTTGAAGACTTGAAGTACTCACCACTTCACAGCTGAGAAGAACATCAACCCCTCAGAGATCTTGTCCAGAAGAAACCTTTCTTTCTGGTTGAGTGATTCTCAGTAGAGGATCTACTCGCTTTGGATGCAAATGAAAAATGCCGCCTCAAGAAAGGCTTTGCCAAGGAACTTTTCATGCTGGAACTTAAGCCCATCTTTGGACCCTTTCCTTCACTTCCACCATCTTTAAAGCGATCAAACATTGCCGAATCACCATCAAGATCACTATCTACCACTCGGCTCCTCAATTTCTTGTTTCTAGCCTTCAAGTCCATTTCTGTTTTTAAAGCTTTTTGAGACAGCTTAAAGGCCTGCTTCTCTCCCAAGGTACAAAATGGGCATGCAGGATCATACTTGTCAATTTCAGGAGTCAGAGCTTCCAAACACTCAGCATGATAAGTGTGACCACAAATTAAAACTGCGACAACAGAGAGCTCATTAGTAGCAATGAGCTTCTGGCTGCCCCACAAAGATTTATCAGTCAATAGCTTTGAGCAGATCCCACATGTTTGAAGATCAACAGAAGTAAAAGCTGAGCTTCGACCACTGGATCTGGTCTTCTCATGATTAAACCCCAAGCACTCATTATCAAAAGACCACCTTTCTCTATTAGAAGTAGCCATGAGCTCAGAAAATGCATGCATAGACCAGCCATCTGAAGACTCGCCATGGCATCCCTGAGTTGATTCATGGCTCCATGAAGAAACAGGAGGCCTCTCTTCAGAACCTGGGATGCTCTTTGATGACCTCAATCCTGGGATTCGGACATCAGATACTGGCTTTGTTAGCTGATGTCTCGGAGAGTGCTGTAGCCACCTTGATGTTGTTGGGCTGGCAGGATGTAAATGACTTTGGGGGGGAAGTGGAGATGTTGATAAGGATGAAGTAGAGGGCACTGACAGAGAGATTTTCTCAGGAGATGGATTCAGAACCGCCATGGATTCTGTTGACTCCTTCACCTGCAAGACGAACAGATTCGGTAATGTATGCCATTTGAAGGAGAAGAGGTGAAGTCAATCATAGAACAAATATAGAAGTTCCTTCAACGAGAAGAAAGCTCTACCTGTTCCAAACTCGTGTCCATTGAGATATTCCTTGGGAGGGATTGATCTGCAATAGAAGTGTAAATGATCACAGATGAACACGTGGGCTCATGAGAGGTCAAAAACCCACAAGATGAATAGATTTCTTACGAGTATTCTATCAAATGTCCAATGTAATAAGAATCTTAAGAAAGGGATGAACGTAGCTTATGTTTCATTTTCCCCCATCAAAACTTGAAACTAAGAAAACCAGTTGCCAAAAGAAGAACAGGTAGGGAACCATATAGTACACAGAAGAATCTAGCCGTCCAAAGAAATGTACAGAAATAACAAATCAAGCTCTAGTCATGATTACAGTCATTATTCTCCCATGTAAAAAGATTCTAGTAATTATTCTGGGTTGCATCTTACAGAAGATAATTGAAGATGCATAAGAAGAAGAAGAAAATATGAATAAAGGAAGGGAAAAAGGAAGAAGAAAAGTCAGGATAACAAATAGCACAGAGTAGTAGCTTGTGGGGGATTACAAATTTGTTCTTTAAGCAGATTCTCAAGGTTGCTCCATGACAAAGTAAAATCCTGTAAATTGGTGCAATAATTGCAAAAGATCTGTGTTTCTAAAATATGCATTCAACATTTCCCTTTTGAGCTAAGCATCTCTCTTGGTATCATGCACCTTGCATGTAACATGAGAAGAATTTAAGTGTGAGGACAAACAAGCCCAGTACGCACACAGTCTATTTTATATACATGTTTTCTTCAATCTAATATCATAACTATGCAATGAGCTTATTTTAGAGCTCATGGTTATTGTCTTTGCATACATTTTCAAAATCCTAAGCACTGCATGAATCTTTCTGCTTTGGGTATTTATTGTTCCTCGCCAACAGTTTTCAGTTATATTGGAGTATATTTCATCGAGTTCTGCTTCTCACTCATTAATGATAATGAATAAGGTTTCAATGCCAAATCAAACAAATTGTTTATCCTCACCTTCTATAACAATAAGCAACTATGATGGTTTAAGCTCTTATAGACATGCAAATGTCCAGTAAGGGTATTGCTCCTACTTTTCAATCCATGCATCTATATGCAATACAAAGCTAACTGCAACAGTATCTTAAATATAGAGGTAAATTTCAGAATGAGCGGAAAAATCATGTGAAATAGGTCATTAGATACTAATGTGAAGAACCATATCCACCAGTAGTTTACCTGAAGCAGGAGTCCTCGCATGAGCTGCGGTTCCTTCAGATGTTGGGGACTTCTGCCACGTATGTCTCTGGAAGCTCTCCGTTGGGCTTCCATCCTCCGATGTATAGGTTGATTCATTTTTAATATCTGATCCATCATTTCTGCTAATTCCATCAGAAAACCAACTTATCGATGTATCTTCCCCTGCTACTCGCCCTCGATTATCCCATCTAAAGCTCCAAGTTGGCGAATACCGAATATTTCTATGCAAGATTTCACCACCTGGTCCACTCACTATATTTTTATCTCTCGCAGCAACACAGCAAGCACTCCCCATGCTCAAACACAAAGTGCCTCCAGATTCTAACACAAACCCAAAATCTCCACTCACATGCTCCACCGTCCAAACACAACTCAAATTTCACTACCAATGGAAAATTCCCAGGTACAAATACATTTCTTCCGCTGCAATTAAGAAAAAGAACCAATATTTATCACTAATTTGATGATCTCAAGCTAGTCTTAACCGCGAACTTGCTGTACCTCAGAATTGGGTTTCCAACTCATTTCCATCACCAAATATGCAAAAACAAGATAATTTTCAGCACACACGAGAAAAATAAAACTAATTCAATAAAAAATAACAATAAAACAAGGAGAAGATTTAAGGGTCTTGAGACAGCAATTAAGAGAATTCCAAGTCAAGTTAACTTTTTTTAAAAAGCAGTAGTCAATAGTGAACTAATTACCAATAATTCAGTTCACACTAGCTGATTTTCGAAAAATATATATAAAAAAAAAAACAATCAAGGAAATTTATAGGAGCAAATAAATTAAACCAGCAAACTAATTAGGAAACCAAGGAGTCTCCACTCTAAATCCATAAGAGTTCTAAAAAAAATCCAAAAATAGAAACCACAAAAAATAATCACTCGTGATAATTTTTCTAAGAAAAGGATCCGATTTTAGGTCCTCAAAAACAGCACTAAATAGTCAAAATCGTAAGCAATGAAAGAACCGAAACCGACGTGATCGAGAGACTGTCCGTACCTTTCTCAGAGCCAAGACGACAGCGTTTTTAAAGCGAAAGAAAAAATTCGAGAGAGAGCGAGATGGAGAGCGGCCTTTAGAGAGAGAAAAAGAAAGAATATGAAGAGAGTGAGGCTGCTGGTTCTTTTAGGCACAGGGAGAGAGGGAAGGTCGTTTTTGACGGGTTTAACGTTGACGACGTTAGGATCCATTGACGGTAGTCGACGGTTCATATTTTAACGGAGTTGGTAGGTGACGTATGGTTTTTTTGGACGTTATTGCCACGTTAGGATAATTGTTCTTTTTCTTATTCGCGGTGAATTTTTAAATGAAAATATAATTAGTAGATATTCACAGCATAAAAGAATATAAGAGAGAGAAAATTAAAAATAATATTTTTTTAAGAAGATATAATTTTTTAATGATACTGAATATAATTTTATTTTTTTATCTTTTTCTTGTGCTATGGGTATTTAATAGTTATTACTTGAAAATTACTGTAATGTTCGTTATTTTTGAGTGAGCACATAGAGGAATAGAATCTTGAGTTATTTTTGGATGCTTGAGGTATTTATTAAAGCATAAAAAACGAGGGAATGTTGTCCAAGAAAAGGAAGAAAATGGAGGAATAGACTTGCAGAAGAATATACGTTGTTGTTACTGGAGTGTGATTGTTTTTTTAAGTATTTTTTATTTAAAAATATATTAAATAATATTTTTTATTTTTTAAAATTTATTTTTCATATATTAAAATTATTTTTAAAAAAAAATTAAACAACTTTGTTTTATCAACGAGGTTTAAAAGATCGTTTGCATTTCACACAAAATTATTTTTTTTGTTTAAATTTAAATTTATTTTATATTTTTATATTATTTTGATATGTTGATGTTAAAAATAATTTAAAAAAATTAAAAAATATATATTTAATATATTTTTATATAAAAAATAATTTAAAAAACAACCACCGAAATGGTTCGAAACACACCGTCCTGAGTAGTTAACCACCACTTATAGGCGATGCCTTCTACTGTACGCGGAGTGCGCAATACGCATTCGATTCTTTTCACGATCAAGGGAGAAAGTATAAATGGTGGGGTTAGTTTCAACAAAGATTCTTTGAAAAATGTCCCCCTCCTTGTTCTCCTCACAGATTGTAATTTTCTTTTTCTTTTTTTTTTCTTTTTTTGCCTTTATGTTCTTCCGAGTGAGTCATTGCTTTCTTTTGGGGATTCCTGGTTCTTATGCTATCTGATAAATATAGGCTTTAAAACAAAACTCTATTGTATCAAAATGCGGAGATTTTCGAGAGATTTCTCAATAACTATTAAAGAAAAAAGATTCTTTTTCCTTCAAAACAAAATTAAATACACGAATAACTTTAATTTTTATCTCTTGATGGTTAGAAAATATCATAGTTTTGAAACCCGGTTGACCCGGTAAAACCCGGTCAAAAACTCAGTTGCAACTCGTTGATTTTATTTTTTTACTAAAACGACGTCGTTTTGAATTTTTTAAAAATAAAAATTGACCCGGCCGACCCGGTGACCCGATCAAAACCTGAAACCTGGATCTTAAATCAGACCGGATTTAAAAACTATAGAAAATATGATCAGCCTTCATCATGAATTAGGGCTGCTAGTGCTAAGAAAACGTTTTTTAATTTTTTAAGATAAAAACGTTTTCTTACCAGCTTTCAACATCAAAATTTATTCCTTGATATTTTTTTAATATATTAATACTAAAGATATTTTATACCAAAAAGATATTTTATACCAAATATATATTTAAATGTTATTAAAAAGTTTTTCTTATCAGCTTTAAGTTAAACATATATTTTACATATATAACATTTCTTGAGTGAGTTAGTCATAGCCTATTTGATGTTGGGAAAAATTTTATTTTTTAAAGTATATATTTATTTAAAAATATATTAAAATTATTTTTAATACAGCGTATAAAAACAATAAAAATATATATAAGAAAATTATTTAAAAAAAACACATTTGACGGTAAAAAGAAACAGTGCGTTAAGAAATTTCGTGCCACAGCAACGATTTTCAGTAGGTGGCTACAGATGGACGGCGCCAACAATCCGAGCAGTAGCATTTTAAGATGTGCACGTAAATGGCGAAAGAGTTGCTGCGGCTGCTGCATGCTAAACAGGTTTGGTTGACTATGTGGTTGCGCTCCATTTGTTGAGAGTCAAAAAAACAAGTGGACGACCTTGTGATAAAGTTGTCATCGGGCTACCAAATATATCCTCCGAATTTGTCCAGACTTGCCCAGTGCGCAAGGGTAAAAGTGGCATTATCGACGCCTTGCTAGGGTTTTGAATCTGGGCGTGCAAAGTGGACTGGGGTCTTTGAGAGAGTGGTGACGTGTACTGCGTAGAGACGCTAAATCATCACATAATCAAGTATTATACACCAAATCAAGGGAGATTAGGTGAGTCACCAAAGTGTTTAGGTTATAAGTCCCTTGTTTTGTGATCATGAGCCCTTTATTTAGGAAGAACGTAAAGCATGAAACTTTGATGGACTGTGGAGATCGATCGTATGGTCACGAGAAAGATTTTGTTTGTTTTTTCATTTTAATTTTTTTTATTTACTTTAAATTAATATTTTTTTTATTTTGATATATTTCTAAGAAAAAATATTTTAAAAAACAACTGTTACTATATTTTTAAATATCATTACTATATATATATAGTTCATGCACATCACTAGATTGGAGAATTTGGGGTGTTTAAAATATAGTAACAGTTGTTTTTCATAATATTTTTTTAGAAATACATTAAAATAATATTTTTTTATTTTTAAAAAAATTACTTTTATTATCAAAACATCAAAACGATTCATTTTTCTTCATCTTAGTGAAATGTTGGTTGATTTTGATCTCATTTAAACAACATTTAAAATCAATTAATTAGTTGACAAGTTTGGGACAGAGATGTGAATGAAATTTGAAGACAAGACAACATTGTAACCACCCAATTGTCATTTTCATATTAATACACGAATTAAGAGCATTGTTTTTAATTAATTAACAAGATAGAATCTTAGTACAATAATTACAAGCAAAAGCCTAATATATAGAGGTTTATTATATGATACAGAGTAGGTTCCAAATAGCTTTCAAGTTAAGTGCCCGTTTTCTATTATAAAAACATCTAAAAAAAAATTTAATTTAAAATAAAAATTATTTTTTTTATAAAATTATTTCCACCTACAAAAATAAACGGGTCTAAGATACAGATCAAACAAGTATGGAGGCCCAGACATGGCACCGGTAAGCCTGGC
>Ga0307515_10013315_pt1 | contig 15383 bp, 15 predicted proteins | sample 17_EM_MG_FD_194513 | JGI IMG/M metagenome (GOLD analysis project Ga0307515, IMG submission 194513) | Populus trichocarpa ectomycorrhiza microbial communities from riparian zone in the Pacific Northwest, United States - 17_EM | ecosystem: Host-associated > Plants > Roots > Unclassified | place... | reverse complement strand
GAGCTGGACTACTGCACCGTTCGCGGTCGATCCCGAGGCCACGTCCATGCACTTGCCGTTCTGGCTGGTCAGCGCGCCGCCCGAGAAGGTCCACTTCTGAGCGCTCGTGCCGTTGCAAATCCAGGCCTGCAGCAGCGCCCCGTCGACGAAGTTGGAGTTTGGCACGTCGACGCACTTGCCGTTCCAGTCGCTGATCAGGCTGACCCCGGCCGGGGTCGGCGTGGTGCCGCCCCCGGAGAACGCGCCCAGGTTGATGCCGGCGGAGGTCGGCGACCCGTCGTTCACCAGGGACTCGAAGTTGCCGACGTCGTCGAACGGGAACGCGTACGCCTTACCGTCGACGTTGTTGGCGTGGATGATCTTCGCATATTGGTTGGTCGGGCTGTTCTGGTAGAACTGGGCCGCGTTCGTGGTCGGCTGGGTGTCGATCGTGCCCAGCGTGCCCCGGTTGAGCGCGGCGCAGAGGGTGCGGGAGATCGGCCCGACGACGAGGTCGTTCGGGGCGGGCAGGTCGCCGGCGCAGCCGAAGACGCTGGCGGAGGACGGCTTGTTGAAGGACGCCACGGTCGCACCGCTGGAGTTGGTGAAATTCATGACGTTTCCGGACGTACGCCCGAAGTATTTGGTGTTGGGTTGGTCCGCGAACGGCACCACGGTGAGCGTCTTGCTGGCGTAGGCGTTCCAGGCCGACGTGATGTAGGAGTCCAGGTAGGTCGCGCTGAGCAGGCCCGCGCCGACCGCCTTGCCCGGCGCCAGCACCCGCAGCACCGTCCCGTCCGAGCGGGTGTAGACGGAGTTGGCCCAGCCCGACTGCGCCTTGATCCCGTTGATCACGGCGTCCCGGCCGTTGGCCACGAGCACGCCGCTCGTCTTCGAGCCGCCGCTGCCCGTCACCGAGACCGCGTGCGGAATCGCGAACATGTCGACCTGTGAGCTGTTCAGCCAGATGCCCGAGTCGTTGTAGGTGAACTCGCTCCAGTCGAACAGGATGTTCTGGTTGGCGTCGCCGGCGGCCCAGGGCGCCGGCTGCACCAGGCCGTCCGGCGTGAGGAAGAACTTGAGCTTCTCGCCGAACGAGAAGTAGACCCGGCCGGAGAAGCCGCGCGGGAAGTTGATCGTGGTGTTGCCGCCGTTGCCGGGGCCGCCAATCGCCACGTCGGGGGCCGGGGAGGGTGGGATCTGCCCGGCCGGCCACGCCGTGAACGTGCCGCCCTGGTTCACGTAACCGAGCCTGCCGGTGCTCAGGTTGACGCCGATGACGTAGAGGTAGACCGCGTCGCCGCGGCCCGTGCTGTTGGTGACGGTGACGGGCAGCAGGCTCGGCCCGACGGCCTCGGCTGGCGCGGCCGCGATCGCGGCGCTGGTGGGGATGGTTACGGCGAGGGCGGCGAGGGCATGCAGAAGCCTTCTTCTGGTACGCACGGGGACTCCTAGGAGAGGGTGACCCGGAGGTGAGAGCGCTCTCAGAATTAAATAGTTAACTTCCCGTGTCAATAGATAACTACTGATGTGCTGCCAACTTATTTCCCCAGCCCGCGCGGGCATAGGCTCGGATCATGAGTGATATGACCGCGGCCTGCTCAGCGGTAAGTACAAGCGCGGCGAGACACCGCCCGAGGGCACCAGGTTGTCGCTGGATCGCTACCGGCCCTGGTTCGACGGGGCCGACTGGGACACCGTCGAGGCGCTGACCGCCTTCGGGGCCGAGCGCGGGCACAGCCTGCTCGAGGTCGCCATCGCCGGCCTGGCCGCCCGCCCCGCCGTGACCAGCGTGATCGCCGGCGCGACAACCGCCGAGCAGGTGCGGGCGAACGCCAAGGCGGGCGCGTGGCAACTCACCGCCGAGGACGTCGCGGCCCTGACCGAGACCCTCGGCTAGCTTCCGTCACACCTGAGCGAAGACCGGGCCGTCCGCCGGCAGCGCCGGAACCTCGCCGCGGGCGGCGGCCCGGCAGGCGAACTCGCGGATCCCGGCGATCTGCCGCTCGCCGAGCGAGAAATCCAAGGTCCGGAAGTACGTCGCCAGCGTCGCCGCGTCGAACGGCTCCCAGCGGGCGGCCGCCTCGGCGACCTCATCAAGCTCGCCCAGGCACAGGTCGCGGGAACGCTGGAACGCCTCGTGCACGTCCTTGACCATGCCCGGGTGGGCGGCCGCGAAGTCCCTGCGCACCGCCCAGACGGCGAACACCATCGGCAGCCCGGTCCACTCGTTCCAGGCCTGCCCCAGGTCGGTGACCTGCAGCCCGAGGGCCGGCGCCTCGTACATGGCGCGCAGGGCCGGGTCGCCGATCAACACGCCGGCGTCGGCCTCGAGCAGCATCTGCGCCAGATCCGGCGGGCAGCGGAAATACTCGGGCTCGGCGCCGTACTTGTCGGCCAGCAGCATTTGGGCGAGCAGCACCCCGGTCCGCGAGGTCGAGCCGAGCGCGACCGGCCGCCCGTCGAGCTCCGCAAGCGGCCGGGTGGAGATCAGGTTGACCGAGAGCACCGGCCCGTCACTGCCGACCGCAAGATTGGGCAGGAGCAACAACTCGTCGGCATGCCGCAGATACTCGACCAGCGAAATCGGTCCGATGTCCAGGTCACCGGCGACCAGCGCGGCGTTCAACCGGTCCGGATTGTCCTTGCGCAGGTCGACGTCGAGCAGCGCACCTGAGCGCATCAGCCCCCAGTAGATGGGCAGACAGTTGAGAAACTGGATATGCCCAACCCGCGGCCGCTCGGAAACGCTCATGGGCCCGACGCTAACTCGACCAGACCAACCCCACGCCGCGAGGGCCCCAAAATCGGTCGAAGAACACGCCGGCCAACCCCGTCCTGGCTCGTCGACCGTAGTCACCCCGCTAGCGACTCGCATCGGCTGGCCGACTCATTCGTTTACTAAGTCACCTTGAGTTGCTCGTCGCCGAAGTCAGCGATCAGCTTGAGCGTGCCGCCGAGCGCATCGATGTAACGCGCGAGAACGTCCTGCGTCGAAACGTCGCCCGCCTCGATCTGCGACACTCGTGCCACCGAGATGCCCATCCGCTTGGCGACCTGCTCCTGGGTCATCTCCCGCCGCTTGCGAAGCTCGGCCAACCGCCAGCCCCGCGCACGGTCGAGCATCTCGCCGACTCCGGCCTCGAACGCCTCCTGCCCACCAGCGGTCTCGACAGCACGGTCGAGGTGATTTGAATCCCGCCACCGCTTAGTCCCGCTCATCGTCTGTCTCCCCCTGCCGCTCTTTCAGATAGAGGGCATAAAGCTGCTCCGCCTCCGGAATCGCACTGCGATACCAGCGGCTCCACTGTCTTGCCCTGTCCACGAGTGGCCGACCCTCACCGGGCCCATTGCGCTCCAGGACAAGTATTGCCTGGTTGACCAGGCGATGGGTGTCGCGGTCGGCCTCGTAGAGCCCGTCGAGAAACTGCTCGACCTGATCCGTCATCAAGATCTCCCACTCCACCACCCACCTCCGGGTTAAGAATATCCTTAACCCGGAGGCCTAGTCGAGCAGAATCCGGCCGACGGGCCGACAGAGGGAATCGACCGATATTCGGTGGAGGCTGGGGGTTGGGGGCGGGTACTCTGTTGGGTCGCTTGACGGCCGTGGTGAGCATGCACCGCAGCGGACGTCCCCCGCGCCGAGGCCGGCCATCCGCCTTCGGAAACGCGAGCAGCCTGCACCAGCCTGCCAGAGGATGACCCGTGCCCTCGAACATTGACGATCTGGACCTCGAGCTAGCCGCCGAACGTCGCCATCTGTCCGAGTCTCGAGCCGCGTTGCGGCGGATGCGCGGCCGGGCAGTGGATCTCTACAACTCCAGCTCCGAGGCGGTCGCCGACCCGTTCGGGGCCGAGGCGCTCGGGCGGGCGCTGTCCCGGCGGATCGCCGATCTGGCCGACGACCCGAGCACGCCACTCTTCTTCGGGCGGCTCGACATCGACGAGCATCCCTATCACGTGGGGCGGCGGCACGTCACCGATGACGCCGGCGAGCCGATGGTGCTCGACTGGCGCGCGCCGCTCTCCCGGTCGTTCTACCGGGCCAGCGTGCGCGATCCGCAAGGGGTCGCCACCCGGCGCCGGTTCGGGTTCGTCAAGGGGGATTTGACCAGTTTCGAGGACGAGCATCTGGACCGGGGCGAAGAGCTCGGTACCAAGAGCCGGATTCTGACCGCCGAGATCGAACGGCCGCGCGTCGGGCCGATGCGGGACATCGTCGCCACCATTCAGCCTGAGCAGGATGAGCTGGTCCGGGCCGAGTTGGAGGACTCGATCTGCGTGCAGGGCGCCCCCGGCACCGGTAAGACCGCGGTCGGGCTGCACCGGGCCGCCTACCTTCTCTATCTGCACCGGGAACGACTACGGCGCTCGGGTGTGCTGATCGTCGGCCCGAACACCGCGTTCCTTTCGTACATCTCGGCGGTGTTGCCGACGCTCGGCGAGGTCGAGGTGCAGCAGGCGACCGTGGAGGATCTGATCGCCCGGGTGCCGGTCAAGGCCACCGACACCGAGGAAGCCGCGCTGATCAAGCACGATCCGCGAATGGCCGAGGTGCTGCGCAAGGTGTTGTGGAGCCGGCTCAGCAAGCCCGTTGAGCCGATCATGGTCTCGGACGGTTCGTACCGGTGGCGGATCGACGCCGAGCCGCTGCGCAGGATCGTTGACGAGGCCCGCCGCGAGAGTCTGCCGTACGCGGTCGGGCGGGAACGGGTTCGGGCCCGGGTGGTGGGGCTGCTGCAGCGCCAGTCGGAGTATCGGACCGGGAATTCGCCCGGCGACGGCTGGCTGCGCAAGATGAGCAAGATCGCGCCCGTGCAGGGTTTCCTCGACGCCGCTTGGCCGCTGGTGACGCCGGAGTCGCTGGTGGTGGAGGTGCTGACCGACCCGTCCCGGGCCGGCGACCTGCTCACCGAGGCGGAGCAGGCCGCGTTGCGCTGGGCGAAGGCCCCCAAGACCCCGAAGTCGGCCCGGTTCAGCGCCGCCGACCTGGTGCTCCTCGACGAGGCCGCCGGGCTGCTCGAGCGGGAGTCGAGCTTCGGGCATGTGGTCGTCGACGAGGCGCAGGATCTGTCGCCCATGCAGGCGCGGGCGATCGCGCGGCGCAGCGAGCACGGTTCGATCACGCTGCTCGGTGACCTCGCGCAGGGCACCGCGCCCTGGGCCGCCGCCGACTGGCGAGACACCCTCGGCCATCTCGGCAAGCCCGATGCGGCTGTGGTGCCGCTGACCGTCGGGTTCCGCGTACCCGCGGTGGTGGTGGCCCTGGCGAACAGGCTGCTGCCGGCGCTCGGGGTGGGCGTACCCGAAGCGGTTTCTCTGCGGCGCGACGGTGACCTTGCGATCGTGCCCACCGCCGGGCCGGAGGAGTTGGCCGCGGCGACGTTGGTGGAGGTCACCGCGGCGCTCGAGCACGAGGGCTCGGTCGCGGTGATCGCGGCCGACGCCGCGGTGGCTCAGCTGCGCACGCATCTCGCGGCCGCCGGCATCGAGGCCGCGACCCCCGGCGAGGTCGACTCCGCGGCGCGCGTCACGGTCGTGCCGGCCACAATCGTCAAGGGCCTCGAGTACGACCATGTCATCGTCGTCGAGCCGGCCGACATCGTGGCGGCCGAGCCCCGCGGCCTGAACCGGCTGTACGTGGTTCTGACCCGCGCGGTGTCCCGGCTGTCAGTCTTGCACTCGAAACCGCTGCCGGATTCGATCGCCTGAGCCGCCCCGGCGAAAACGTCAGAGCGGCTTGACCCAGCGGGCCACGCCGCAGATGGTAGGCGAACGGTGTCAGCTTTATGGCACAAACTTCTTTGACTTTGCGCGGTAAAGTTCTTTGCATGACGCCGAACGAGGGCATGACACCGACCGAGGATGAGTTTCCGCCGATCGACCCCGCCGAGTCGCTTCGCCTGATCGAGCGCGAGCGCGCCGAGGCAGAGCTCAACATCACACCCGACCCGCGGGGTTTCCTCTGGCCGTGGGGCTTCGCCTGGGTGCTCGGCTTCGGCGTCTACTTCCTGCGCTACGGGCCGGGCGATCGGGTCTTCGTCGACCTACCGGCCTGGCTGCCGCTGACCCTGCTGCTCGTGCTGTTCCTGGCCGCGGGCACCTTCACCGGCTGGTTCGGCGCCCGGATCAGCCGCGCCATCAAAGGCCCGTCCAGTCGCCAGGGAGCGATGTACGGAATAGCCTGGTCCGTCGCGTACGCGGGAATGTCTGTCGTGCTCAGCACCACGAACAACCTGTTGCCCGACGCCAACGCCACCATGCTCTGGGCCGGGGCGATGGTGGCCTTGACCGGGGCCATGCACATGGCCGGCGGCGCGATCTGGAACGACCGCAACCTCTTCTTCCTCGGCGCCTGGACCAGCGTGGTCAACATCGTCGGCATCTTCGCCGGCTTCGGCTGGCACGCGCTGATCCTCGCCGTCCTGGGCGGCGGCGGGATGCTCTTCGTCGGCACCCGGCAATGGCTCCGGCTGCGGCGCCTCGCCAGCCGCGGGCTCCGATGAGCCAGACCGAGGTGCCCGACCTCGATCCCGTCATCCACGCTCAGGCCCGGCTGCGGGTCGTCTCGGCGCTCTCCACGCTGCGCGAGTCCGACTCGATCACCTTCCCCCGGCTGCAGGAGATCCTCAAGATGACGGCCGGAAACCTGTCGGTGCACCTGCGCAAGCTTGAGGACGCCGGCTACGTCGAGGTCACCAAGACCCACCGCGGGCGTACGCCGGCCACCCTCGTCAGGCTCACCCGGCGCGGCCGACTGGCCTTCGAGGACTACACCGCCGCCCTGCGCGCCCTGCTCAGTCCCCCTTCGGAGGAGCCGTGACCCTCGCCCGCGCCATTGAGGTCAGCCGCCGCTACGGCCAGGTGCTCGCCCTCGACCGCCTCAGCCTCGACGTTCAGGCCGGCGAGTTGGTCGGCCTGCTCGGCCCGAACGGCGCTGGGAAGAGCACCCTGGTCAATCTCCTCACCGGGTCGCGCCGGCCCACGTCCGGAACGGTCGAGTTGTGTGGCGGCGATCCGCGCGACCCGCGCAGCCGGCGCACCCTCGGCGTGACCCCGCAGGAGACCGGGTTGCCGGCCGCGCTGCGAGTCGGCGAGGTCGTCGACTTCGTCAGACCGGACGCAACCCTGGGATCCGTACACCAGAACCCTGCCGGTGGGGTCCGGGGCCGCGCTTTGCCGGCCGGATCCTGGCCGGCCTCGCGTTGACCGCGTTCTCGCTGATCCCGGTGGTGATCATCGCGGCCCTGTTCACGGCCGCGACGGTCACCGCGCCGGCCCTGCTGGCCGCGCTCGGCGTGATCGCGATCATCGCGGTGCCGTTCACGCTGATGGGCCTCGGCATCGGCTACTCGCTGCCACCGAAGGCCGCGATCGTAGTCGCGCAGGTGCTGTTCCTTCCACTCGCCTTCGGCGGCGGCCTGATGACCGCGCCGGGCAGCGCGCCGGGCTTCGTCGAAACGATCGCGCCCTACCTACCGACCGGCGGCGCGGCCCGGCTGATGTGGGCGGCCGTCGGTGACTTTCCGTTAGACCTTGGCTCCGCAACCGCGTTCGCCGGCTGGACTACTGCGCTCGGAGCGATCGCGGTATGGGCCTATCGACGGGATGAGGGTCGCCGGTTTAGCTAGAGATTTGACACTTAAGCCCATGCAAAGGTGGCCCGATGCGACCATGCGGACATGATCGTAACGACGCCCGGCGTGCCCAACTGGGTGGACTTAGGCACCGCGGACCTTGAAGACGCCAAACGCTTCTACACCGACCTGTTCGGCTGGACGGCGTACGTCTCCCCGGAACCGGAAACCGGCGGCTACACGACTTTCCATCTGGACGGGCTACCGGTGGCCGGCGCGGGCCCACTGTTCGGCGAAGGACAGCAGACGGCGTGGAGCACCTACATCGGTACGGCCGACTCCGACCTGATCGCGGCGCGAGTCGAGGCGGTCGGCGGCAAGGTGCTCGTCGCCCCGTTCGACGTGCTGGACCAGGGCCGGATGGCGGCGTTCCTAGATCAGGCCGGAGCCCCGTTCAGCGTCTGGGAGCCGGCGATGATGCGCGGCGCCGAGGTCTTCGACGTGCCGGGCGCGCTGACCTGGAACGAACTGACGACCCGGGACATCGAGGGATCGAAGCACTTCTACGGCGCGGTCTTCGGCTGGACGGCCCGAGACGCCTCGGTCTCCGGCCTGCCGTACGTGATCTGGGAGCATGCCGGCGAGTCGATCGCCGGCATGCAGCCGATGCTCGGCAACGAGTGGCCGGACGATCTGCCACCACATTGGATGGTTTACTTCGCGGTGCTGGATTGCGACTACTCGGCCGCCCTGGTCCAGCAGCTCGGCGGCCGGGTGATCCAGCCGCCGACCAGCTTCCCGATGGGCCGCTACGCGGTGGTCGAAGATCCGCAGGGCGGCACGTTCTCGATCCTGGCCAGCGCGCGCTAGCCAGGTGCTGTCCCCGGACCTGGGGACAGCACCGGATTCCTGCGGAGGCTAGTGCGCGGCCATCCGCTTGCGTACGGCGTCCGCGTTCTTCATCCGGGCCGGCGTGAAGGGGCGTGCCATCTCCGCACCCGGCTGCGCGGCCCGGCGGCCGAGCCGATCGGCGAGCGCGCCCACCCGCGGGTCGGACGCCGAAACGGCCAGCTCGAAGCGGCTCTCAACCGGATCGGCCGCACGATCGCCACCCCAGCGGACCAGCCCGTCACACTCGGCCAGAATGTCGCGCACCACGATCAACTGGTGCGGGAACAGCCCACCGCTGACCCCCGCCGGGTACCACCCCGGCCGAATGTCGATCGCCGTCCCGGCCGGGTCGCCGACAAGATCACCTGGGCGCAACGTGTCGATCTCGTAGTGGAACCGCCGAGCGACATAGACGAGCGCCGCGGCGGCCGGCCCGGCGAGCAGCCGCACGGTCAGCCCCGTCCCCTCGACGGGCACCGGGCGCACGGCGGGCACGCTCACCACCGCACGCCCAACCGCCGCCACCGGCACCTGCGCCTGTGCCACGCCCGGCCCTACGAAGGCGGCCGCTCCGGCCGCGCCGACTCCCCAACCCAGTACGCTCCGACGCCGCACGGCGACCCTCCCGCTCATCGAACTGTCCAATCTCGCCTCACCACGCGCGCGGCCCCGGCCGCCGCCTCCCTGACCGACAGTCACACCCGCGCTCCTCTGTCACCGAACCGAATCAGCGGCCGCACCACGCGGCCTTCAACACGGCCGACAGGCGGTCGACGCAGCTCTGGTCCCGGCCTCACCGCGCCGCCTCCGACACGGCTGGCAGGCAGTCGGCGAAGCTGTGGCATCACTGCTCGGCCTCCGATAGCGCGAGCAGCCGGTCAGCGAAGCCTTGGCACAGGCCGCGCACCTCGTCGTCCACGACCACGGCGGCCGTGAGCATCCGGGTACGGGCGGCCGCCAGCTGCGCGTCCGTGGTCGCCGTCAGCATGCTCAGGGCCGCGGCCGACGCCGCGTCACTCGATCCGCCGAAGCGGGCGGTGCGGAAATCTGTGAACCGCTTCGTTCGTGTCGCCCCGGTCACGTGTTCCAGCAGACCGGTGCCGGATCGCAGCGCGGCCGAGGCGGCGAACGCATCCACATCCGCGACTAGTGCCGCCGCCCCGAACCCGCTCACCACCTGGGAGTTACCGACCCGCGCCGCGCTGTAGTCGTGCGCCGGGGCTGGAGAGCCGGCCTGCCGCCAGCCCGCGTACAGCGCGATCCAATCCCCGCCCCAGCCGCCGAAGTCGGCCCGATTGCCCGACTGCCGCAGCGCCGCGAGACAGGCCGCACCGAACTGGCTGATGTCGACGTCCACCCCCGCGACCGGGTCGCGGTAGGTGCGCAGGCGGGCCGGCCCGGTCGCGTCCACCTGAGCGACGAACGCGTGGTCGATCTCGCCGAAGAGCTGGTTGGCCTGCCAGTTGTCGTACCGGCCCGCGCGCAGGTAACCCAGGATCAGGCCGTCGGGGTCGGTGCCGCCGAAAGCGACGGCCAGCTCGTGCAGGGCCGCAAGCCAGTCGAGATACGCCTGGTAGGGAGTCGCCGCCGAGTTCACAGCCGAGACGGCCACGTCGGTGTGCGGGCGCTGGACACACTTGTCGATCTGGATGAGGCCGGTGCCCGAGCCGATGTCGAGGGTCGAGATCTGATCGAAGGCCCAGTTCGCCGGCAGCGGGTAGGCCATGTTGCCGGACCAGCCCGAGGTGATGCCGCTGACGAAACTCCACTGGGTGTACGCCTCGTTGGCCACCCGGGTGCACACGTTTCGCGCGCCGTAGACGCCGTGCGCGTAACGGCGGCCACGGTCGCGCAATCCGGCCTCGACGCCGAGGAAGTATGGCACCACCCGGCCGTCGATCTCGGTGTCGACCGCGTCGTAGTCGACCGCGAAGTAGATCACCGTGCCCGCGTCGAGCCCGTGACCCAGCGCGGCATCGTGCGCCGCAAGCGCGTCCGCATAACCCTGGGCGCGGGTGAAGAAACTGGCCGAGTCGGCATACGTCTGGAAGATCGGGAAGAGCTTCATCCCGTACGCGAAAATGGTCTGCGGTTCACCGGATTTGATCTTCTTGTCGAGCGTGGTGCCCTCGACGTTGGTGAGGTAGCGGCCGATCACCCCGTAGCCGCCGCCGGTGAGCGTCGTCGCGCGGGCGGCGATGACCTCGGTGATCGTGTCGGCCGCGGTCGCGGTGCGGGCTTGATCGCCGGTGCTGATCAGCAGCGACGCCCAGGTGCTGAAGTCGCCGTCGCCGGTCTGCGGCAGGCAGCAGAACGCCTGGAAGGCTCGAACGTCAACGACGAGCTGGTCATCGAACGAGTCGAGAAAACGCTGCGCGGACGGGTAGCAAGCCAACGCGGCGGTGAACAACCGGACCCAAGGCCCCGAAGATCCCTTGCGCACGACGCCCTGCGCCTTGAGACCGGCCTGGGTAGCCGGGCCGAAGTTCCCGTTCGCCGAGGAGTCGCTCAGGCCGATCTCGTATTGCACGGCGAAGATCAGCGAGCGCAGCACGTCGCGGCTGCCATGACCGTCGCAGGGCAGGACGAAGAACGCCGAACGGCTAAGGTAGCGATTGTTCAGCCATTGCTGGGCCGCGCGGATGGCCGCGGTGCCGCCCGCCGTCAACGCGTAACCGTCCATGTTGAGCAGAGCCTTGAAGACCTTGGGCGCGAGCTTGCCGTCGATCTTCTCGGCCAGCCCGGCGCCGGTCATCAGGGCCGCGACCGCCGAGGCGACGGCCGGACCGTAGACGCCAGTGATGCCCTGCGGGTCATAACCCTTGCAATACAGACCACACTCGACAATCTTGACAATGTTGGCGTTCGTCTCGGCCGGCCCGATCGACCCATGGGCCGACAGCGCCGCGAGAGTCGCGTTGCCGAAGTTGTCCGCAAGCGCGGTGAGGCCAAGTTCGTGCTGCAAGGCCCGGGTCAACGCGTACATGGTCTGCCAGCCGGTGACGCCGTCCTCGACGATCACGTTGTAGCCGACCACTCCCCGGTACGTCGCGTTGACCCACTTCTGCGCCGCCAGAACATTGGCGTCCACTCGTTCTCCCCGCTTCGACGTCGATGACCGCCGATACGCTAGCGGACCCACGCCACCACAACCGCCCCAGCCATCCACGGATTTTGGGTTTCGGCCTTTTCGTTTGTTGGCACTCTGGGCGCATGTCGATGGGCCTCCTGCTTGTGGAGGTCGTCACCGCCCTACCGCAGGGGACCGCGATCTCGATCGCGCAACACAACACGATGCTGACGACGCAGGAGGCGGCAGACACGCTCAACATCCCGCGGCCCACCCAGGTGCGGCTGCTGGGCGACGGCGAAATCCCGCACACCCTGCGGGGGCGGCACCGACGCGTCCTCCTTCGCGTCGCCGTCGACTACAGCGATCGACGCCAACCCTCGACGAGATGACAGCGGACGCCGAGGAAATGGGCCTGTACGAGGCCACGGCAACACCGGAACAGACCAGGTAGCGAGCCTCAACCGATGGCGTTCCCGCGTTCCTCGATACCTGCGTCATCTATCCGGCGAGTTCAGCCAGTCGGAGCATTTGAACTCCGTGGTTCGATGGGGCAAGCGATCTTTGCTGGGCGCAGATCGTCAGGTGGCCGGATGACCACACGATGGGGTTGGCCGTCGTAGGTGTAGAGCAGTTCCACGCAGCCCGGGTGGACCGGCCAGCTGCGGTAACCCTGGCAGCCGATCTCGATCCAGCGGTCTTCACCGGACTTGGTAGGTTGCACGACAATGCCGTTGACCGGGACACCGCCGACAGCGGACCAGCAGCATCAATCGTCGCCATAGGAAAAAGGTTCGATCATCCACGGATCCGTAGCGCTAACGCGCCTTGCCACGAATCCCATTTCCATTCCAGCGGTACCCGAAATTGATGGATCGACCTCGAGCACGTGCGAGATGTGATATAGACCTGACGTAACTGGATAGGTGTGGCTTTCGGCGAGAGGCAGCGCCGCTGGATTGGTGCTGCTGCTACGACCGTCCGGCGTGGCTGTCGACGGGCGTGAGGTGAATACTCAGTTGGGAGCCGAGTTCGTGGAAGCCGAGCGCTCGGGCCACTCGGCGGGACGCTTCGGGTCGGGCTCGCCACTGCGGGAGCAGGTCGGATTGCAGCGCGTTGGTGATGGCTGCGGTGGCGACGACCCGCGCGAGTCCTCGTCCGCGCTCGGCTGACGCGGTCAGCACACTGATATGGGCGGTGTCGCCGGGCCAGGTCCGGTAGCCTGCCGCCGCGATGACTTCTGTTGCGGTGCGTACCACGAACGCTGGTGATGTGATCTCGGCTAGACCAGACTCGTCGGCGTCGTCGGTGGGCACGCGCGTGAGCAGAGTTTCCAGGTCGGCGTGGCCCGCTGGGATCGTCTCCACGGTGGTGGAGTCGGCTGGGCGGAAATCGGCAGCGTCGCAGTAGGCCAAAGTCGCCGGTCCCAGTGTCGCGTCGACCGGCAACGTGTCCCGCATCGTTGCCGGGTCAGTCATGGCAGTCGTGGGGAGATCGTTGAGGGCGCGCCGCACGGTCTCGGCGACGTCGCGGTCGGGGGCAGTGGCGATCACGGCGTTTCCGAGAGCGACGATGCCTACCCAACCCGGTGGGCAGAGCAACGATTTCGGGGAGACGGCTACCTCGACGGCCGCGTCCCTGAAGACCACCGGTGTCCCGGCCAGGCCGGCCCAGAGTCGTTGGGCACGTTGTAGTAGGGGGTCATCGATCATGGTCGCATCATGGCGATTGGCTGGTGTGCACGCCACCGAGAAACCGGTACAAGGGGTCGCGTGCTGGCCGGTGGTGGCGGATCAGGCGGGGTCGGGGATCCAGGGGTTGCCGGCGGCGGCCTGGATGAGGGCGTCGAGGGTGTCGAGGCCTTGCCGGGCGGCGGTGGCGATGTAGCTGCGGATCGCGGCGAAGTGTTCGGCGCCGGTCGTGGTGCGCATGCTGCCGGAGACCTTGATCCGTAGTTTCGGCATTCGGATCGTGCGCTCGCTCGAATTGTTGTCGAACGGTACGGCCGGGTCCGTGACGAAGCGCAGGTAGTCGTCGCGGCGATCCCGAAGCCGGACGAACAACGCGTGGTATTTGCGTTCGAGTTTGCTGCCGCGTGCGGTGGTGGCCGCAACGCCGAGCACGACCGCGCTACGCAGGGCGTGCTGGTAGAAACCGACCTTCTCGGCATCGGGGGCCTGCTCGGCGGTGCGGGCGTCGGCGATCAGCCGGTTCAGCCGGCGCAGCGCGGTGGCAGCCTGCTGGGCGTGGTCGGTGACCTCGCCGGTGGCGGTGTCGCTCACGTAGATCAGCTCACGTAACGCGTGGGCGTTGCACAGAGCGTGGATCATGCTGGTGTAGGTGTCGTACGGCGCCCACGCGTCACGCACGCCGACTCCGGCGAACTTCGGCAGGATCCCGATCGCGTCCATGGCTTTCGTTCCGCGTTTGGCGTGCACCGCCAGGAGTACGTCTGTGCTGGTGGACGCCGAGTGGAGCCAGGCCAGACGGCCGGCTACCCGCATCCCGGTCTCATCGAAACCGGCGACCGGCGCATCGATGATCCGCCCGGCGATCACCGGCAACACCTTGTCGATAATGCCCAGTGCCGTGCGTTTCACCCAACCGGCCACCGTGCCGGCGGCGACCGGCGCCCCGAACAGGTCCTTGAGCGCGGCGGCGGTCCGCGACACCGACAGGAACTGCCCGTGCAGCAGATACACCCCGATCCCGGCCAGCCGAGGCCCGTACACGATCGGTGCCGTCGCTTCCGCCGGTGCGGCCGCGGTGGTGTGATGTCCGCACCGGCACCTGAGGGTGATCATCTGATGCTCGGTCACCTGCGGTGTCACCGGTGGCACATCGACCACCTGCCGCCAGGTCATGTCGACCTCGTCCGCGTCGGCCAGGCTGTCTCCGCACCCGCCACACACCGCGGGCACATGCCGGACCACGTCCGCATCCGCGAAGCGTTGCAGACTGACCCCGTCTTGGCCTTTCGGCCGCCCCGGACCCTGACCCGAGCGAGGCCGTAACGACTTCGGCGACGGCTTCGCCAACCCGTCCGACGAGGGAGGCCGAGAGGAGTTCGACGACGACTGTTTCAACCGGGCCTCAAGATCCGCGATCCGGCCCATCGCCAGCTCCAGCCGAGCCGTCAGATCCGCCACCATCGCCCGCAACACCACGTTCTCCGCAAGGAGATCGTCATACGACGGCGACGGCAGGTCAGACACGACCGGTGAACCTACCAGCCTCCACAACGGACACTACCGCTGCCCGGACTACCTATCCAGACACGGCCCGTCTTCTCTCAAAGGATCCGCATCAGATCAATTCGTGACCAAGTCCACAGTGCTACCGCCTACCGACGACGCCCGCAGCAATGACATGCAGATGGACTTCTCGGGATGAACGAGCACGACCACGCTTCCCATCAACAGGACCTGTCGCGGTCTCCTGATCAACGCGTCGACCCGCCAGCCGGTCGCGTAGCAAGTAGCCCGTGGAAACAGCCTTGGGAGCCTGGACGCCCTGGGGCCAAGGTCAGCCAATTGACGGGCACAGCAGAGCCGAATTCGGATTCTCAGCGCAGTTGAACCAGCGTACCGGTGCGTCCGTGTTCATTCTGGATCGACCGGACACCTGTGGATGCCGCCCCTGAAGCACGGTCTGCTGGCTGGAATAGCCACGCTTCGTGTCGTACCCACCCGATAGAGTGAAGCTAGTCGATGCTCACGTACCCTTCGTGGAGGGATAGAGATGCTGGACGGCGGGCCGATCAAGCAGATCGCTGTGGAGATCGACGGCCTGAAACAGGTCGCCGACAGTCTGCGTGCGGAACTAGATGCGAGCTTCCGCGTCCAGGTGCCGAAGGTCTACGA
>Ga0307515_10013314_pt1 | contig 15384 bp, 1 predicted proteins | sample 17_EM_MG_FD_194513 | JGI IMG/M metagenome (GOLD analysis project Ga0307515, IMG submission 194513) | Populus trichocarpa ectomycorrhiza microbial communities from riparian zone in the Pacific Northwest, United States - 17_EM | ecosystem: Host-associated > Plants > Roots > Unclassified | place... | reverse complement strand
ATTATTATAGGCGAATTCGGCTAGTAATAAGAGGCCTAACTAGTTATTCTGCTTCTTATTATAGAATATACGGAGGTAATACTCTAGCGTTTAGTTCTAGCGTTCTATTTACCCGTCTATTTATAGGTAAAAAGCCATACTTAGCCTACGTTTTATCTTTGTAGCAAAGTATAGCTCCAACTAGAACTTACTAGTGAAAATACTGCCGTAATTAGAGATAATCCCTCTAGGGGTTCCGAAATGGCGTACTACTTTATTAAGGAAGAGGTTTATAAGTTTGGTTACCATAATAGTTTTTACTATAGGCAGATACAAAGCCATCTTAGTATAGCGGTTAACTATTATATATATCGCGTTATATACCTTATCGCTTTATCTACTAGGCGGTAGGCCTATAATAAAGTCCATTATAATCTCCTGCTACGGCTAATCCGGGTAAGGTAGCGCTTAGAGCTCGCTATAAGGGCAATATTAAGGCGCATATATACGCTGGCATAGATTATAGGTAGAGATATAGTTTATAATATCCGCAGTTATACTAGGCCAGTAGTACTTACGCAAGAGTAGATTTAGAGTTTTTTTCTCACCAAAGTGCCTAGCTAGGGTATTATTGTAGTAAATCTATAGGAGCTTTATATAAACTACTGGGTCCGGGGGTATATATAACCTCCCGCGGTAATAAAGTAGTCTAGCGGAATTAAACTGCTATACTAGCTTCGAGCGGGCGCGTTAACGGCGTCTCGCCATATCTACGCTATTGCTGTGCTTTTATAGTATAAAGTTATCTATAGTTTAAAGTCCTTTAATAAGCTTAATAACTGTTTCCGTACTAGACTTATAGGCACTCTCTTAAGCGCTTACTACTCTAACTTGGGTCCTCGTTATACGCTACTTAACGGCATATATATAGGTTGCCCAGTTAAACCGTAATGCTATATAGCCTAGGCGTACCGCCGTTAGGTCGCCGGCTTATAGCTATAGAAACGACACCTTTATAAAAGGCTTACTTTCTTATATACCTAATAGGACTTTTACCTTAGGTTAGTGGCCCTACATTCCTAAAGTCCTTTAGAGTAATAGTAGCATAGTGTCTTTTTCTAGCGGACCCCCTACGCCTAGGGGTCGCCTTAACGGCGCGTCTACGGGGTTTATTTTTCCCACCCTATGCTTAATAATAAAGTCATAGGCAGCTAATACTATAGCTTATCTGGCTTGCCGTCTATTAAGGGCTTTTACTTTTATAAAACCCTTTAGATTATTATAGTTTATAAGCACTTCTAAGCGGCTTAATAGCCCCTTAATATAGTGTCTCCAATGCTTAAAAGCCTCTATAATAGCTAGTAGCTCCTAATTATAGGTCTTATAATTACGCTCTGCTGGCAAAAGCTTTCTAAACTAGAAGGCTATTAGATGCTAAAGGCCATCTTTAAACAGCTGCGATATAATTACTGCTAGGCCTTATATAGAGGCATCAGTCTCTAACCGGGTTAGTAAGCCCGGCGTATAGTGTTATAGGAGCGGCGTTGTCGTAAAGGCGTTGCAAAGCTAGTATATCGCCTGCTCCGCCTTTTCTGGCTAACTAAAAGGCCCAGCTTTACGGCCGTTCTTTACTCCCTTAAGGAGATTAGTAATAGGCTTTATAATAGCAGAGTACTTATAGATAAACCGGTAATAGAAGTTGGCAAAACCTAGGAAGACCTAAACATCCCTATAGGATTAAGGGCTCTTCTACTTAGTAATGGCTTCTACTCGGCTAGGATCCATTACTACGCCTTTAGGACTAATAATATATCCTAGGAACTTAACCTCTCGTACGCCAAACCTGCACTTCTTAAGGTTTGTATATAGTTAATATTACCACAACCTATGTAGTACTTCTAGTACGTAGCGCTAGTGTTCCTCTAGATTTTTAAAAAAAATTAGAATATTATTAAGGTAGACTATATAGAAGACATCTACTAGTCCTAATAAGGCTTAATTAATATAGCCCTAAAAGGTTACTGGTCCGTTAATTAACCTAAAAGGTAAAACTAAATACTTAAAGTGGCCGTAACGCGTGCGGAATACTATTTTTTACTTATTGCCCCGACGGATATAAAGGCGGTAGTACGCATTTATTAGGTCTAACTTAGTGAAGATTTTAGAACCTGCTAAGCGGTCCAAGGTCTTACTAATTAATAGTAGTGCAAGACAATTCTTAATTATTACCTTATTAAGGCCTCTATAGTTTATATAGAGCTATAGCTTCCTATCTTTTTTAGGTATAAATAGGACAGGTGCCCCTACGGGACTAGTACTTAGTTAGATCTAACCTTTAGCTAAGGCGTTATTTAAATACTCTCTTAGTACCTCTAGCTCCTTAACTAAGAGGTTATAAAGCGGTTTATATAAGACCTCCTGTCCCTCTTCTAGGTTAATAGCATAGTCGCCCTAGTGGTATTAGGGTAGCTTTCCTACTTCCTTATATAAGAAGACATCGCTAGCTTCTTTTAACTGTGGGGGAAGAACTAGTAAGCTGCCGTTATCTTATTTACTAGGTATTAATCCAGTAATTACTAGGGCGAAGACCCTAGATTCCCTCTAGAGAGACTCCGCGAAACCCTTAAGGGTTTATAGCAATAGGGACGAGCTATCCAGCTTCTATTGCCACGCCTTTACCTTATAGTTAATAAGAAGTCGGGCCTTTTTTAACCCTAGTATACCTAGGGTAATAGTAGGGGATGCGTTAGCCATTCTGTAGCAAATAAGGGTTACTTCCCTAATCCTGCCCTAGCTGTCCTTTATTCTTAATAGTACCTTATAGGCTTTATAGTAATATGCCTAAGTTTTATTTAACTAGGAGTAGGTAGGTAATTCTACGTCTAGTGTCTTAAAGTTACACTCTATTACGAATTACTAATTAATTATATTTACTTCAGCGCCAAGATTAAGCATTACTAAGGTCTCTTTCTAAGTCTACTTAGATAGGACTTCTCCTAAGATAGTAATAGCTTCCTCACAATCTAGTAGTAGCTTACGCCCTACGGGTATAAGGGGCTCTAAGGGCGCCTGCCTTTTTTTAGCGTAGAGATGGCGTTTACGCTGCTTAATGGCGGCTGCTATTGCTATTATTGCTCTAGGCACTGTCGCCACTAATATCCTAGCTTACTACAAATTTTGCAGTTTCCTTTAGGCTGAGTTAAACCCCCAGCGGTATTGCTTCGCCCCACCATTAAGTCGCCGGCGGTGGTTTTAGAGTCCGCTTTCCCTAAGTTACCCAACTAGGTGGTCTTTATATTTAAGTTCGCGGCGCGCCTATTGCTTCTACCTAGTGGGGCGCTTGCGCTCTTCTGGTTTTCCTCTAATAGGGCAGCTAGGGAAACTAGCTAATCTTATGTTTAAGGGAATTCTTAATAGTTAGTAATAGTAACCTATAGCTCTGGCCACAGCTTCGCAAATAGATATATTATTAGATACTTTATATTATAAGGAGGATTAATTTGCGCTTCTAAGGAGGTTAGGTAAACAGCAAACTCGTTTACTAGTTAATTAGTTCGCTGTATTGCCTTCGCATATATTAGGGCTATATAGAGTTCTCGATTAATAGGACTTTTAATTTAGTTAAGTAGGAATTCCATTAGCTCCTCCTAGGTAAACTGTATATCTAGGTGGTTATTTTTATACTATAGCTAAAGGGTTCGGTTAGTCCCCTTTATATATTATATAGTAAACGTAACTTTAGTATCCTTATCTAAGAAGCCGTCGCGCTCTAGGCGGAATATTAGCTTTAAGCTATCGCGGAAGTCTTGGTGCTCTTATATAGTCTTACTATAATACGGAGCAATCTTCTCTATTTTAACGGCCCGTTTTAACGGAGCGCCTATTATATTAGTAGCCTTCCGCTTAAGGTTTAGACGCATTTAGCTACCATCTAAGTACTCCAATGGGATAGTTTGAGGTTATAGATCTGGGTTAGGAACGGGAGTTAACGTCGCCTTACCGCGTTAACGCCGTCTTAGTACTTCCACCTCTTCCCTAAGCAAGTATAGTTTTCTTTACTTTAGGAGTTATAGCTTCTTGTTTTCTAGCCGTTGTATTTCTTCCTATATATCCCCTTTATCCATAGCTTCCGGTTCTATCTAGGATAACATAGGTTCGCCTATATCGTCCTAGGGCCGATCCCTAGACTCGGTATTACGTACTGCGCTAGTACGCCCGCGTCTCGCCATTAGGTTAATAGGCTGCAATATAGCTAATAAATACAGGTCGTCTTCTTAACAGAGGGTTGCTATTACATAGTTATGGCCTTCGTAGACCGCTGTGTTATTAGGCCACTACCCCTAAAAAGGGATAAGAATTCAGTACTGTTAGGACGCTAAGGTCCTTAGGGTATATAGTAACATAATAACAGTAGCGGGATGCAAAGAGTTTTTGGTTCTTAATGAAGTAGAACTATAGAACTAAATTCTACTATTCTCTAATACGGGGCGACTATGTTTTATAGGCGCCTCGCCTGCGCCTCGCCTACGCTAAGCTGGTTATGGCTAGTGCGTCTCTATGGCCTAATAGCGCACTAGTCTATTAGGCTTATTAAGTAAGCTTACTTAGCTCTATAGAGAGCTTATTAGATTATTACGGATAAGTATAAGGATATCTAAAAGGAACTGGCTCTATAGATAGCTGTAAAAGCTATTAATAACACCGCTAGCCCTAACGGACTAGTACCTACCCTTTTAGTTTATGGAGCTTACCTAAGGGTAAGCAACCTAGGCCCTCCTGCCCTATCTATTACAAAATAAGCAGCTGCAATATAGAAGGCAATAGCCGAAATAGTTAAATTACGGGCTAAATAAACTGTTAATAACGCTTTATACTACCGTAATAGACCTAATATAACCTTAGTATATAACCTCCCGCTTAATTCTAAGGTCCTTATATGGCGTAAAAGCAGCAATTAGACTAGACCTTACTGTTTACTAGCTGTAGAAGACGAAACGTATTATATATAACTCCCTAGCGGGCCAACTAGCTTTAGAAGCACGTCCGTAAAACCCTACTTTTGGCCCAAAAACACCTATAACGTTAAGCTAGACGAACCAGAAGCACCCGCCAAATTAGATAAACTAGAAGCACCCACTAAATTAGATAAATTAGAAGCATCCTTACCTACCCTAGAGGTCCCCTAGAAACCTACTAAACCTACTAAACCTACTATAAAGCGTGGCCGAGGACGCCCCCGTAAGAACCCTATAATAGAGAATTACTTAACCTCCGTAGGTATATCCGTAAAGCAATCTCTACCTATAGATATATTAGTTCTAGTATAGGAAACCCCTTTTACGGACTTACGACGTAAAGATATTAACGGACTACTTAAGAAGGGCGTCTTTACGATTATAACGGAGAGAGACGTTCCGTAAGGCGTCCGTATATTTAACTTACGCTTTATTAATAAAATTAGGCACCCTAGTACTAATAAAGCTTTTAAAAAATTAAGGCTTGTTATATAAGCCTATAACGACTAAGAAAAGGACTTAGTCCTTATGTAATCGCCTATAACTTAACGGGTTAGTTAACGGATTATACTTATACTTACGCCTAGACTACAGCAAACTAAATCTATAGCCCTTTACTTATAGGATATCTTACAAGCCTATATGCAGTCTAATATCTACCTAAGTAGGGATATCTTTATACGGCTACTGTTAGATAACTCATATAGAGCTATTCATTGATGAAATGGGTTAATTGATTGATGATCTTGATCGTGTCTTGATCGTTGGTTAATGGGTAGTTAACCTAGGGTCCCTGGGCTTAGACGAAGATATTTACAATACACGTGACCCGTGCACGTGACTCGTGCACGTCCTACGCCACAGAGAATATAGATTATCTAACACACCCCCTTAGCTTCGACCTAGTCGAGGACGAAGCTAGCCACCTTCTCGTGTCCGTCAATGCGTTAATTGAACTATAATCTCATCTAAATCCTTCCGTCTCGCTCTAATATTCTCCCTTAGGTCCTCTAGTTACTTCTCCTTATTTAGCTGCTCCTTAATATCCACCATTCCGATCATATTAACGAAGCTCTTGAACCTCTACTTGGGCAGGGCCTTCGTAAGTCCATCGGCGATTATCTCCTTCGTCGCTGTCTATCAAAATTGTACTCGTCTCTTTGCGTATTCCTAACGTAGCTAGTGTTAATGGATGTTAACGTGTCGGAGCTTCGTGATCAGCTTTGCCGTGTCTTCTATAATTAGTTAGAGCGTCTGGGTGTTGTCGCAGTTGATAATTAAGGGCTCGTTTAGTTATAATGTTATTACTTTAAACAGCCTGCTGATAAAGATAGCTTCCTTTACTATCTGTAATAGGGCTAACAGCTCGGCTTCTGTGCTCGACGTCATAACCATACCCTGCTTATTTGCTCTCTAGGCGATCAGCCCCCTAAATAGCTTTATAATATATCCTTATAAGCTCTTTCTATTAACGGAGTTGTCCGTAAATAATGCGTCACTAGCATAGATAAATAATTGCGCTTTACTTCTACCGTCTCCATCGTCTCGTCCTTAGTCGCGTATTCCTTTGTCTCTCCCTCTACTATTCATTCCTTCCTTATCTCCTCCATAGTAGATTGCTCTGCTCCTCGTGCTATATAGGTACTAGATGGCTCTATCTGCCACTTAATGGTGCTCTTAGCTTAGGTCCTAATTAAACCTTACTAGCCATAATACTGCAAAGGTAATATCCGGACGCGTTATAGTGGCTATATAGAGTACTAAACCTAGTTTTCTCTAATATAGTATTGTAGAAGCTAGTAGGGATATAGGACGGACTAATAGGTCTATATTAGGGGACGAACGCGTTAGACGGATCATACGGTAATCGGTAAAGAGGAGTTCCAATTCTACTATAGGAGTATCTAGAAGACGCCCTCTAAGATCTATCTTATACTAATTAGCTATCTTCTTAATATAGGCTTCCTAGGATAGCTATAGGAGCCTCTAGCTACAATTACGTAGCACGTAGATTCCTAGGAACCATTTTAGCTCGCCAAGGGTACTTATCTAGTATTCCTTACTCAGCTCCTTAATTGCTTCTTAAGCTTTCTTCTCGTCTGTCTTTTAGTAGCAGAAGATAATATTATCGACGTAGAAGAAGACAACTATTCCACCTTTTAGCATAACGCACGGCTCCTAAGGTACCTCTTTAAAGCCCAATTCGTTTAATAAGCTCGTAAGATTCTTCTGCTATAATAGTAGTGATCGTCGTAGTCCGTATAGGGCTTTTCTTAAGCGCAGTACTTTATCTATCTTTCCTTTATTAAACCCTGGCGGTAGCTTTATATAGACGACCTCGTTAAAATCGTAATAGATAAACGCATTAACTGCATCTATCTATGTCGTCTCCAGGTTAAATTTTGCAGTGATCGCTATAAGGGTTCGGAAGGTCGTACTAGCTAATGTAGTAGCTCTTATAGGTAGGTCTCCTGGGGCCTGTTGATTTCCACAGACTACTAAGCGTGCCTTACATTTCTGGAGAAATCCGTGCTTATCCGTCTTATAGACGAACACCTATATTAAGCTGAGGACCTACTATCCCTTTGCGTACTTCTTATCTGTTTCTTAAAACGACCTTATTTAATAATAAGATTGGAGATAGGCTCGTTAAGCCTCTTGGAACTAATCTTAAAGAGGATACATATTAAGGTCGCGGATTAACTAAAGTGGCGGAGGTAAGTTCTTCCTTTATAATCTAACATCACGTATTCTACCTGATTTTAGCTTGCTGTTGTTAAGTCAACTATTAAGGTTAAACTTCCTTCCTGTTAAGAAGGCGCCGTAATAGGCTGACGTGATCCTTTTAGTAACAAAGTCTTTAAACCTATTATCGCTGGCTTCCTTAAACGAGTCTTTAACTAAGTCGTTGGACACCCCCTAAGTGTTAAACGCATCTCCTGCTTAATAAGCGACGTCTTAATTAGTACCTTATTCATCTAACTTCGTAGGATACTTAACGTAAAAGGCACATGGAGATTCTTCGTTTTCTTCTGTTGGAGGTGGTGTACAGTACGCATCTTCAAGAGCTCTTGCAAGCTTAAGATCTGCTAACTCATTAAAGGCTTAAACTGGCTTATTAACGTCGTTGTCTTTCTCTTAAATTAACGGTTTAAATACTTCTTTATCGTCTTCCAGAAGGACCTTATTTTTAGTCTAGTTATTAGGGAGTTAAATCTTCTTAATTAGCGTGTCTAATTTAGCGTGTAGGTCCTTTAAGATGTCCCTTTACCTACCGTTAAAGAACGTCTTTTCGTTAAAGATAATATCCCTTATAGAGATAACGATACCCTTATATAGGATCCAGATCCTATAGATATTAGTAGAGTTATAGCCAACAAGGTAGCTAATATAGGCTCGTAGATCTAGCTTACTTAGCCTTTTCTTCTTTAGCTAGGCGTCTAACGTTATCGCGTACGCCCTACAGCCGTAGGCTTTTAGGTGCGCTAGTTGCGGCTTTCTTAACCCATTGGCTAGGAAGGTATAAAACTTCTCATATAGCGATTTCCAACTATTACTTTTTAGTGGCGTTTAATCTTAAAGGTACACTACGTAGTTAACTATCTCGTTCTATAGGTTGTGTGGTAGATTGGCAGCAATTCTTATTACTCATAATCTCTTAATAATCACACCCCCTAAGCGTTTAGCGGTACCGTTCTAAGCTTAGGTATGTGGCGCCAAAGGCTTAAATGTAATTTCTTAAATCCGTAGCTATTTAAGGGTTCTCCTTCTCCCTAGCTTGTTGTCTAATCTAATGGTGTTAACCTTAAGGTTATACCTTAGACGAATCCATTAGGTAAAATCTTTAAGCACTTATAGTATCTCCTTCTCTTTACTATACGTCGTTATAAAATACAAAAAGGTTCTTCCTAAGAAGGTGTTATAGATAAACATAACTTGTACAAATCTAGTATATGCTTCCTTAAGGTTAGTCTAGTTAATATAGAGGTTAAAATAGGGTTTATTAATTTTCCGTTTTAAGAACCTTTATAAGACCTAACGCTTAATTTTAGCGAGACTGCAATGTTAACATTCCGTTATCTTTAGGCCTTAAAGCTTAACTCCTAAGGCGTTAAGACCTAAATAATAAAGGCTTATAGGTCCTGGATAACCTAGACGCAGATACTATAAATATACATCTCCTTTTAAATCTAGATAAGCGTCTCTTAATAATACTCTACGCTTCCGTTAGCGTAGCAGTTGGCTTATATTAAACGCTAATAAACTTCCTAGTTAGACGTATTCGATAGTCTATTATTTATAACGTTCTTCCATTTAATATAGGATTGTGTTATCCTTCCGAACTAGAAGATTGTTATTTCCTTTATTGTCCTAGTAGTACCCTTATTTTTAAAGTAGACGGAATAACATAAGGTTTATATTAAAGTCCGTATAAAAGGCAACGTCCTTAAAACGTAGGATTCCCTTACTCTTGTCTAGTTTTGTAACTTAGATAGTAATATCACTGTAACCTAGTATAGGCGCTTCTAAGCTGCCGGCGATGACGTATTTATATCTTAGAGCTTTCCTAAAGTTATAAAAACGAGAGAGGTTATTAAAGATATAGAGAGTGGTTCCAGAGTCAAGAATAGTCAATAGCTTTAGTGGATAAGGTTAACCGGTGTAAAACAATTCTAGGAATATTACATTAGCTTCTCCCTTAATCTTAGCTGTCTTCTAGCTCTCATCCTGTTGTTATTAAGCCTTATCTTCTTATTCTTTAAGTCTAATCTTTATAACTTAGTTAGTAAGATCCTTATTCTTTTCTACCTTCTTTAGCACCCTTTTAATGCGAGCATCTCCGATTATAACTCCTTTAGGTCTCTTGTCTTTAAATAGATACTAACAGTCTTATAGGGAATGTCCTCGTTTCTTACACGCTAAGCATATAGGTAGTAGCTTTTTACAGGACGTTTCCTCGTCTACTAGTGACCCGGCTCTTTTTGAGCGTCTAATACGTGCTAAGGTTCCTTTCCCTAAACCTTTAGTAGTATTAGAGTAATCTATTATAGCTTACTCTACAAAGTCTATATTAAAGGTACTCCCTCTTATAGTAGCATTGGCTTTCTTTAAGGGTATTCTAAGTCCTTCTTGTAGCTCCTTTACTACCCTATGGTATTTAGAAGATCTTAACTTCTAAGGGTTATTTAACTTAGTAGTATACTTTATACAGTAGGCATCGCTGAAAGGTTAAATAACGTCTGCCAATTCTTAAAACCAGATTCTATTAGACATTTAAGGGATCTTATACTTCTCTCCTAGTGACATTACATATTCCCATTAATCTAGCCATTAGTTCAATTTTAACAATTGTTTAAACCCCTTAAGGGCTTCCGTGTACTAATGTTGTACCTTCTTCCTAATAAACAACGAGGTAGGTTCTATATTCTCCTTTAACCGAGATAGCCATTCCTTAACGGTCACTAAAGGGTTAAGCAGTAGCTTCTTCTAAATCGATACTATAGACGTAATCTAGGTGCGTATCTATTGCAGATGCTCTTCCTGTTTTAGGAAGTACTTCATATCCTAGTTATAGTATCGTTTGCTGTTCTCGTACGCCCTCTATTAATTCGTCAAGAGCTATGCATATAAGGTTGCATTCTCATTAAAATCTATAACTTCTAGATAGGCTGGTTCTTATAGTAGACCTCGTTAAGGTACTTCCTTATCTGGGTTAACATGGGCCTAAATTCGTTTGTCCACAAGGGCTTGTAGTTGCCAGATCTATTACTTCCAGTCTTCTAGCTTATTGAGGATGATTATGGTAGACGAACTCGACGTCGGTGGAGTCATTTAACTAATAGGCTGATGGGAATTGAGATGGAATTCGTCATCAGGATCGTCCTTGTTGCAGGATCGTCCTTGTCGTCAGGATCGTCCTTATCATCAGAATCGTCCTTTGACGATTAAGGTGGAATCTCGTGGAATCTCGTGGAATCTCGTGGAATCTCGTCTTGTGACAATTGAGGTAGGATTTCAATCAGGGTCGTCTTGAGACGATGAGGTGTCAGAGTCTGACGATGAGGTAGAATTTCTTCAAATGATTAAGTAATAGCTAGATAGCTTCTTGTGTCGGCGGACCGGGCTTATAACTGTTAGATAACTCATATAGAGCTATTCATTAATAAAATGGGTTAATTGATTGATGATCTTGATCGTGTCTTGATCGTTAGTTGATAGGTGGTTGACCTAGGGTCCCTGGGCTTAGACGAAGATATTTACAATACACGTGACCCGTGCACGTGACTCGTGCACGTCCTACGCCACAGAGAATATAGATTATCTAACAGCTACCCCTTAAGCTTAACCTATAACTAGGAACAATTTTATAGGTTATAAAACCTCTTTACGGAGTACCGGAAGCTAAAAACTATTAGTTTAAGACATACTACTAGCATTACGTTAGTAAGCTTAAAATAAAACAGTTAACCTATAACCCCTGCCTTCTATATAGCCTATTAAACGGCCTTAGTATTATTAGACTCTAAATAAACAATACCCTATTCCTAGTAAACTAGACCTTTACGGACGCTAAAGAAACTAAACTATAAAAGGCCAAGTTCTTAGTAAAGTTATAAGAGTAGTTAACTAAGTAGAATTTAATTAAGTTTAATAGAGGCCTAATTATATAAAAGGGCAACCTAATTAAGCTGATTTAGGAACGCTAAGCTTAAAACCTAAAGCCCGTTATAGTAAAGCCTATAGACCTTACTAGCTCCTATAAAGAGACCCACAAGACCGTAAATATAAAGGATTAATACGTTATATAGCGTATAAGAGGCGCCTATATTGCCATAGTCTGTCAGCCTAAATCTACCTATAATTTATCCTTTACGGCCTAGGTAGTAGATCTATAAGAAGAAAATATTAAGCAGCTTAATAAGCGTATTTAGTGGTAAATTGATAATATAGTAAGGGGACTTACTTTTATACCACTAGACCTAAGTTCCCTTAGCTTACTAGCATTTATAAACGCCTCCTTTGCCAATAATAGGGACCTATTATCGCAAATTGGCTTTATAATTGTACTTACGGACTATAATTAGGACGTAAATATCCTATACTAGTCCTTAATTAAATATAAACGGGTAACCTGTAGTATACTAGCTTTTAAACTATATATACTAGCTTATGGCTTTAATATAATAACTGTAATTAAATTAACGGTCTAGAAGATTCTATAACTAGAGTAGTTACCCTTAGTTTTATATACCAATTTAAAGTCCCTCTATAACTACTTAGTCAAACTAGGTATAATATAAGAGAAGAGGCTTATAGTTAACCTAATATACTTATATTAGGCCTATAAACAACGCAAAATTATAGAGGTTAAATAGATTAGCGGCAGAAACAACCTAGTAGACGCTATAACTAAGGTAAAGCTATATTAAGCCCTTAAAACCCTAATTAATATAAATAAGCTTAACCTAAAAGTTATAAAATGGGTAGAATAGGACTAACGGAGTACCTATAGTACGCCTACGGCCTATTAGAAGGCCGTACGGCTTATTATATAGCCTATTCTATAGACTATAAGCTATTAGGTAAAAAACGGTGGAAAGCTATAGTGGAACTTAGTAGACTTACGTAACCTGCCAAATTCTGCTATATTCTGCTATAGTGGTTAAATTAACTAATTATGATTTTCTATACCAGGCACGGAAAATCGCCATTAGCTCGCTTAGCACTAGCGCCTTAGTGGCCCTTAAGATCTGACTTATAGCTCGTCTACTGCCCGTTAAAAGGGCGTATGGTTCATTTTATAGACTGTAAGCAGAACTTACGGCTAGCTTAGGGCACCGTTTGGAAGGTAGCCTAGATGGCACCTTAGGGGAGATTTCCTATGTATTTTCCTTTGTGTTTTATGGTTTTATTAAGGCAATTACAGAGGCTGTATATAGGTGGTTTCATTTTTAAGTACTGCTAGTGTATAATTACAGCACCTGTTATACTAACCGCGTGCTTACGCGTTTGGTACACTAGGTACGCGTTTACGTATTTAGTGCACCAACTACTCACTTATGTGTCTAGTACACTTATGAAGCACTAACTAATTAGGGGGGAGGTGCATTAGTATATAGACCATATAGTCTGCTTTATATAATTGATAGTCACTACTATCCCAAAGAGTATACGATACTATACGTATTTCGTGCCCCGGGATACGACTTACTTATGCTATTAAGTTAGTACGAATAAGAAGATTACTAATTTATTTTACCTAACTAATATACACTTAGTTAGTATACCTATAGATACTAATAAGCTCCTACCTAATCTAAAAAAGGCTTTAAAATAGGACACCTGTATATACTAAAGGATAGTTAAATCTTTACTATATACTACCTATATTATAAGGCCTAATATAGCTAAAGCTTTAAGTAAGCTATTAGAGTTCCTATAAAACCCCTTACCTTTATATAACGCTGCAGCTTATTAAGCAATCGCGTATCTCTATTAGACGAGAACTTTCGCGATTAAATACGTAGGATAAAATATAGGAAGTTAAGCCTTTACGGGGTTAAGTAACGCGGCGTTTAGAGACAATTTAATAAGTAAACGCAGTATAGAAGGATATTTATTTACCCTATTTAGAGGAGCAATTAATTAGCGCTCTACTAAGTAGATGCTTATAATAAAGTTAAGCATAGAGGTAGAGCTTACGGCTCTATTCTATATAGGAACTAAGTTAATTTAATAGAGTTACTTCTTTAAGGAAATTAAATTGTTCTTAGATAAGGAATAAACAATCTACTATAATAATCTATAAACGATTCGACTACTTATATAAAGGACGAATAAGAGCTCTCTATAAAGCTTTAACACGTTAATATATACCACTACTAGCTACGCTAAGAAGTACGTAATAATTAAATTAGAATTAATTGGACACCTACCACTACTATAGTCGCAGATGGCTTAATAAAGGCCCTACTACGTTAAAAGCATAAAGACTTTATTTAACAATTAAATCTCATTAATATTAAGGATTAAATTAAATTAAATCTAGATAATATTTGGACAAAATAACTCTATAGAGGATTTCTTTAACTTAACACTAAATTAATATCGTAACTTTTTCTATTTTCTATTTAGCTGTTTAGTTAAGACTAAGCAGCTAGGGGGGTGTGTCGAACGTTAAGGTCACTGCTAAGTACTACCTTATAACTTACACCCTGTTTTGCTATTGTATGTCTTACTATCTATTTTCTATTACCTATTCATTACCTATTACCGACTGAGTGGCAATACCGACCTTGTGGCGATTGAGTAATAGTTCCAAATCGTCGTCAGTGTCGTCGTCAGTGTCGTTGTCAATCTTTTGCCCCTATGTATATAGAGAGCTTCTAGAGCCAGCTTCAATCGACAAAGTTCTTATAAGTGACTTGTCCGTCCGACAGGCTTCTAGTCATGATCATCAGAATGGCCTTAACTACAATATGTCTTCTTAAGTGTCCTTTAAATGATGCCTCGCGCTGCCATCATTAACATGTTTAGTGTTTAGAAAGCGAAAATATTGGCTAGGGTAAATAGACAGAAGGAATTATAAATATGGCCGGCTGTCGTTAGAAGGAAGGCAGCTAGGAACTACGGAGCTGCGCGAATAAACTATAGTAGCAGCCGTAGATAGAATTTATAGAAGGGTAATTGTCTCTCTAAAAAGACCAAAAGTGCTAGAGATTGTGAATGTCACTAAGTAGCTATTTAGTTGTTAGTGTGCTTAGCAGATATATAGAAATAACAAGGCATCTACTGGAGACGCGTTGGCATTTGGGCTCTTCCTGAACTAATATACATAATCTGTAGACAGCCCGCTAATCTGTAGTCAGCAACCTGTTAGGATGTTCGTTAGCTCGTTATATTTATAGAGATGTTCTTGAGAGTGAAAGGCCAAGCTCGAAGTCACGGCTTGGCGATCTCGGTAAGTATACGTGACTTAACTCACTAACGTAGCGGGCTACCTCATGCACGTGCCCACCTCGTGCACGGTTTTCCTCACCAAAAAATGCTAAAATGCACTATTTTATATTATATATAACTTAATAACCTTTTAATAAAATTTTATAAAAATTAAAATATAGCTTATTTAATACTAGTATTATAATATTATAAATATAAAATATAAAATATATTAATATATTAGCCTTAAAAATAAGGTTAAAAAAGTGGTTTTTTAATATATATTAGGCTTATTAATTATATAGTTATATACTATTTATATATATATTAAAATAAATATAAATAAATATATTTAAATTATAAATAAGGCCTTAATTTAATATATTTATAGTTTATTATAGTTTATTATAGCTATTATAAGTTATAAAAAATATATTATACTTAATAGCTA